>Ga0209259_1000405_pt1 | contig 12601 bp, 11 predicted proteins | sample WorMetGr2BELIZE1_FD_187417 | JGI IMG/M metagenome (GOLD analysis project Ga0209259, IMG submission 187417) | Marine gutless worms symbiont microbial communities from Max Planck institute for Marine Microbiology, Germany - Inanidrilus... ...
CACCTCCAAGCGGCATCCGATCGAGCACCGTTTGTTTTGTCATGTCGCGCGTCGCTTAAGCGGTGTCATCCTCGATTCGCACCAGACCGCCCTGGAAGCGGTACAGCGCACCCGCACCCAAACCGGCCTCACGGTCACGCCACGCCTGCTCGATACCCTCTACGAGCTGGGGCGAAAGTGTTCTGAGACGTTCCTCGATATCAACGACAAATTTATTCGCCACGACCCTGTTCTCGGGAAATGAAACAACGTCGTTTTTCGGCTTTGGCATGCAGTTCCTTAGCTTTGGCGTAGACTTCGGTATGTTTAGCCTTCGGTATGTTTAGCGTAAGCTTTAGCGTGTTTCGGTTTGCTCCGTAATGGTCCGGGCAAAAGCGGTGACCGGTATGCTTACGAAAAGCATTATCATACCCTAACTTGCTGAGACAGGTTAATATAATCCAGATCAATAACGTAAGCTATAAACTTTGATACAGTTTTCCTACTACTATCGGTCGCCGGCAGCCAAGGTGAGGGTTGAAAAATTCCAGGGAGGGGGTCTTTCTAAACTCCCGACGACTCCTTTAGAAAAATTCAAGACGGCCTGTTGATCGATAACTGCCGGATTCCAATCCGGAAATTTGTCTCACCGACAGACTGAAACTACCACCGAGATGAATATCGCACTCACCGATCGTCGAGAAAAGAAGCATCTGGCCGCATTCTGGCTGTCCATCATGCTGGTCTGGGTGTTGCTCAACGTCTCCTGGTCCTGGCAGGTCTTGCTGGTAGGGAGCATCGTCGCGACCTTGCTGGTGCTGATCTTCCCGACCTATGGTTTTCTGTTCGCCGGCACGAAATTCACCCCGAAGACGCCGTGGCTGGTCCTTAAGTATTTGGGGCTGTTCACCCGCGAGTTGGTCAAGTCGAATCTGGATGTGGCCCGGCGCGTGGTGTCGCTGGAGGTGCGGATCAATCCGGGTATCGTGGAGATAAAGACCCGCCTGAAGCATCCGACTTACCGCTTGGTCCTGGCCAACTCGATTACCCTGACCCCCGGTACCCTCACGGTGGATATGATTGACGATTCCCTGTTCGTTCACTGGATCGATGTCACGGGGAAGGATGTGGAGAGCGCAACGCGAGAGATTTCCGAGCAATTCGAGCGCTATCTCATACAGATGAGCGAAGGGTAAATTCATTATGGCCGATATCCTGATGACACTGGCGGTGATTTTCGCCCTGTTGGGGAGCCTGTTCAGCATCATCCGATTGGTGAAGGGCCCGACCCCCATCGACCGCATTATTGCCATCGATGTGCTGACGATCATTTCCATTACCATTGTGGTGCTCTTGGCACACTTCGGGGGCCGTTTCATCTATGTGGATGTGGCCATCGTCTATGGCCTGCTCAGCTTCCTGGGGGTATTGGCCGTAGCCCGCTACAGCGAAAAGGGATTCTGATCCATGCATGATTTTTTAGAAGTGCTCGGAGCACTGATTACCCTGGCCGGCTCCGTATTTCTCCTGTTGGGCGGATTGGGGGTGCTGCGCATGCCCGATTGCTATAACCGGTTACAGGCCGGTACCAAGGCATCGACCCTTGGTACGACACTGGCCCTGATCGGGATCGGGATCGCCCATCCAGGCTGGGCGGGTAAGCTGCTGATTCTCGCCTTCTTCGTCATGCTGACTTCCCCTATTTCCGCCCATGCCCTGGCCCGTGCGGCCCATGCCATCCGGCTTCCCCTGAGCGACCGCACGGTGGTCGACAAGTTAGGAGAACGGGAGACTTCATGATGCTGTTCGTGATCGCCACGGCGCTGTGCGCCGGAATCATCGTCAGTGCGCTGCTGGCTGTCCACCTGGATAACATGGTCAGCGCGGCTGTCAGCGCCGGCATGGCCAGCCTCTTCGCCGCCATTACCTATGTCGTCCTAGCCGCGCCCGACGTGGCTATGACCGAGGCCGCCATCGGCAGCGGTCTGACGACCATTATCTTTCTCTACAGTATTCGCAGGACCACGGAGCCGCCGGAGAAATGATCAAGCGAGTAACCATACTCCTCTCCCTGGTGCTGCTGGGGTTCGTGTTTCTACAGATGCTCGTAAGCTATGCCCCCCGCACCGCCTTGAACCCCATCTCCGAGCACTATGTGACGGCGGGTCCCGATGAGCTGGGTGCCGCGAATATCGTTACCGCGGTGCTGGTCACTTATCGGGGTCTCGATACCCTGGGGGAGGTGGCAGTGCTCTTTATCTCCGCGGCGGGGGTCGGGCTGCTGCTGCGCCGGCGGGTCGGTGAGACGGAAGCGGAACCGACTCGCCGGACCTCCAGCGAGCTGGTGCGGACCGCTGTTCATTTCCTTCTGCCGCTGATCTTTGTGCTCGGTATCTATGTCTTTATCAATGGGCACCTGACGCCGGGCGGCGGCTTTCAGGGCGGAGCGGTGTTGGCCTCCGGAATCATGCTGCTGTTGCTGGCCGATCCCAATACCCGACTGAATCACGGTATCCTGCGTCTGTTGGAGTCGTTTTCCGGCTTCGGCTATGTGGTGGTGGGGGCCGTAGGTCTGGTGCTCGCGGGTGGCTTTCTCGACAACCGTTTTCTCGATCTCGGTGCTTTCGGGGAGCTGTTCAGCGCCGGCGCCATGCCGATCATCTACATCCTCATCGGCCTGAAAGTCGGAACCGAGCTGAGTGCGGTGCTCGAGCGGATGAAAGATTGATTTTGAACCGCAAAGGCGCAAAGATTTCTTTATCCGCAGATTACGCAGATTTTCACAGATTATTTCTTTTTTGGTAGTGGTTAAATTTAAAGTGACATGGTTGTGCGACTTAACGATTCGACCCCCACTGCTTTTGCCATCCGCGATTCGAAGTCTCTCCAGGTCAAGTAACATCCCATGCTTTAGGAGTTATTGCTCGAGCTAGAAACGAGCCAACTTGCCAGGGATACAGGTCTTACCAGAGAAGGGCTTTACAAGGCATTGTCGCCAGAAGGCAATCCTACCTTTCCGACGGTAGCTAAAGTTGCAAAAGAATTAGGATTTAAGTTCACAGTTCAACCGACCGCTTGAATATTGCCCTAACAATGTCATGTGCAACACACCTACATAGATGGGGAAAGGCATAGATGTATTCAACGTGCAAGTAAAACTGAAAAAGCGGTTTCTGGAACTCGTTAGGCGCAACCGATACCGACCGACAAGAGAAACTCGATACAGGTGATATGCCATGAGTTGGCAAGAAGTATGCGATAACCCGAAATTACAAAATTTGCCATTCAAAATTGAATTAAATAATCAGGGGCAAATTTTAATGACTCCGGTTAAAGTATATCATTCCTTGTTTCAAGGGAAAATCACCAGGTTATTATACTCAAACTTAACGGATGGAGATGTGTTGGTAGAATGCGAAATAAGTACCAAGAAAGGAACTAAGGTTACCGATGTCGCATGGGCTTCCAAGGAACGGCTTAAAGTAATCAGGAACGAAGTTGAATGTTCGATTGCCCCCGAGATCTGCATTGAAATTACGTCGTCTACCAACACTAAAAAAGAAATGGTAAATAAAAGAAAGCTATATTTTGCCAATGGAGCTATAGAAGTTTGGGTGTGTAGCGAAAATGGGGCTTTTGAATTTTTTACCAAGACTGGAAAATCAAAACATTCTCTATTGGTCCCAAACTTTCCGGAAAAATTACACGACGCCTACACCGAAGTATAAATATATTTCGTGAGGTTCAAATGAAAAGGAAGGACAAACAACCCCCAAAGACAGAGATAGACGCCCGTAGTGGGTTTGAAATCATCGAAGAAGCCTATAACAAGTTGACGATAGACCCTGATGATCTGCGTACAGGTAATTCATGCCTTTGATACAATGTAACTGCTCGTTTGTTGGGGCGACTGGAGCGACTAGCCAAGTCGGGATTCGAGATAAAGAAGCTCACCAATAAAGATATCGATGAATGGCGTAATGTAGATGGTGAATCTCATTGGGAAATTGTGCAAAGCGTGAATGCGAGCTCTGAGATAGAGAACGAACACATTCGAGCAGATGAACTGAGCCTGGTGTTGGCAGCCGTCACTGGCACCGAAGATCGAGTGGTAACAGAAGAACTGTCTGCAAGGGCTAGAGCTGTAAAGTCAATATATGAAACCTAATTTGTGGGCGCTTACGCTGGACCGCAAGATGTATATGGATTTCGACTTGGTTTTAGAAATTCACTCAAGAATGTTTGTAACAACCAAGCCGGAATTAGCTGCCCAACTCAAATCGAAGGATGTATCGATTATAAGGGGCTGGATACGATGTCAAAATGTTACCTCCTGCAAAGGCGCTGACGTTTATGCGCGCTCTTTGCGAATCGCAAAATAGGTGACTCCTCAAAGCAAGAAGGCATGCAGAAGAGTCGATGCTTCTTATTATTTCTGAATTTATACTCGACTTTCTTGCGATTCATCCGTTTGCCAATGGAAATGGTCGTACTGCAAGATTGCTTTCGACATATTTGCTTGAGCGCGCAGGTTACCATTTTGCGAGGTTCTATCCTCTTTGATTCGGTAATTTTAGAGAATAGAGACGAATATTACAGGGTTTTGTTCGAGTCTCAAAAGAACTGGCAGACAGAAGATGAAGATATAAGCCCTTGGGTTGAATTCTATATTCATGAAATTTATTCTCAATATATTCGCGCATATCAGCGTGTTCTGGATAATTTCGATTATAGGAATACGCCTTTATTCGCTTGAGAACTGGCCGAATCTGAAGGGCTGAGCTTCATTGGTACGGAGCTCACGGAATTGACAAACGAGAGATGAAACGAAAGCGTTACCTGGGATTACTATGAATGAGCATTTTGACAAACCAACCGAGTATGTTGTGTGCATTGATAACTCCGACTACCCGACATCCTTTATGAGCTGACGAGCCGCTTTCCCATCAAATACGTTGGTTGCGAACACCCGAACAATAATCAGACAACCTATTGTATCGACAAGGATATTTTTTCTTCCTTTAATGAGCTTGCCTCCATCGAACCCTGATTCCAGACAGGATTCTGGGGTTCCCTTGATGCTTTGACTGTCAATGATGGCTGCCGTCGGGTCTGGGTTTCGACTTTTTTCACGTAACTTCTGACGTAGCGCGGTATTGACTTTTTCCAACGTTCGATTGTCCGTCCATTTGTTGTAGTAAGAGTTAACCGGTCGGTAAGGGGGAAAGTCTGTTGGGAGGTAGCGCCATGGACAACCGGTTTTATTCAGATAAAAAATCGCATTCAGGATTTCGCGAAGATCGGTCGTTCCCGGGCGTCCAGTGGTATAGGGTTCGATCTCATCAAAAACAGGCTGGAGAATTTCCCACTCTTCATCAATGAGGTCGCTCGGGTACCTGATAGGAGATTGAGTCTTTTTCAGGAGTCATATTGGAATCCGAAATAGAAGCGCTCACAGTTGTTATACCACCAGAAAATCTGATTTTTATCATTGAAAATCGTTTAAGGTAAAATGAGACCGGAGTACAAGCGGGAAGACCTTGAAATATGAACGAACATTTTGATAAACCAACGGGGTAGGTTGTGTGCATTGACAACTCCGACTACCCCGCATCCCTAGAACGCCACAAGATATATAAAGTTGTTCCAGATGAAGATGCTGCGGCAGATGGAGATATTAGGGTCATTGATGAGAGCGGTGAAGACTACATCTACTCTTCAGGGCGGTTCGTCCGATCCGTGTACCCTCTGCGGTAAAGGAATCGCTGGAGAAGCAACTTCTATTCAACAAGCTGCTGAATAGATTTGTAGCAACTGTGCCCGGACGAGATAACACAGCGGAGTGGGCTCGTACAAGGTCCACATCATCGAAAGTCTTATATGGAATAAAAAGATAATTTAATGAATACAAATGGCGTTGTCTTTAGCTTCGTAAGATTCGTGTCCATTCGTGGTTCTTTTTTCATCTGCGAAAATCTGCGTAATCTGCGGATTAAAAAAAGTTTTGTGCCCGCGGGAACCTTCGCGTCGATTTGCGTGATTCGTAGTTAAAAGGGTATCCTTTTTCAGGTAATAGGTAACGGCATGTCCCTAATCACAGATGGTATATCCCTCCCCACCATCGTGCTGGCGTCCGGTTTCATCGTGATCCTGATCGGTCTGTGGGGCATGATGACCCGGAAGAATATCATTCAGATCATCATCGGTTTTTCCCTGACCGATACGGGGATCCATATGCTGATGGTCGCCATCGGTTATCTGAATGGCCGCACGGCGCCCATCCTCAATGCCGCCATCGTTCGTTCCCAGGCCGCTTCGACTGTGGTCGATCCGATCCCTTCCGCGCTGGTGCTGACGGCGATTGTCATCGGGCTGGGGATTACCGCCCTGATGCTTTCCTACGCCATCCGGATCTATAAGAAAAACCGCTCCTTGTCCATCAACGACTGCAGTGAGCTGAAGGGCTGAACCTCATGGTCGATCCCCTCTATATCTATATCCTGTCTTTAGGCAGCGCCTTTCTGCTTTCCCTCTTCTATCAGTGGCACCGCAATATCGGGATCCTGGTATTTCTGGCCACGCTGGCCGCTATCACGGTCATCTCCGGCCTGGGATTCGTCGCGTTGGCGGGTGGCGCCCCCAGCGTCGAGATCCTGACCGCCGGACTTAAGCCACCGCTCTCCATCAATCTGCGTTTCGGCCTGCAGGAGGCCTTTCTCTCCCTGGCGGTCAATCTGGTCGGTATCCTCGGCGGCTGGTATCTGCTGCAGCGGCTGCGGGAGCATGTGCAGGCGCTGATCCTGTTTCTCATGATCGTGATGGGCATCAACGGCATGGTCATGACCCGGGACCTGTTCAATCTGTTCGTGTTCATCGAAATCACCGCCATCGCGACCTATGCCCTGATCGGGCTGGAACAGGACCGCAGGACCCTGACTGCCGGCTTCAAGTACGTCATGGCAGGCGGTCTGGCGTCTTCCTTTTTTCTGATCGGGACCATTCTGGTCTATCACCTGACCGGCACCCTGAACATCGACGGCATGATCGCCGAGCGGGCACTGCTGGATAACCCGCTGGGGACCTCGGCCCTGGTGTTCCTGATCGCGGGGGTCGTCATCGAGCTGAAGCCGTTCCCGGCCAACGGCTGGGGCCTGGATGTCTATGAGGCGACACCCGGCGGTATCGGCACCCTCCTCTCGGCGGGGGTCGCTACCGGCGCCCTGGCGGCGTTGTATAAGCTACTGCCCCTGCTGCAGGTCGATCAATTGTCCGTGCTCGTCTCCGCCGGGCTGCTGACTTTTCTGTTCTCGAACCTGATCGGGCTCAAGCAGGGGAGCGCGCAGCGCCTGTTGGGCTATTCCTCTATCGCGCAGCTGGGCCTGTTGGTGGCCGCCGTCGCCTATCTGCTCCAAGGGAGTCGTGAAGAGCTGGTGCCCCTAGTGGTCGGGGGCCTGTTCATCAATCACCTGCTGGCCAAAGCGGGGCTCTTCTGGCTGGCGGGGATTCTGGGTAAGGACAAGTGGCGGGATTGGACGGCTCTGGCCGGGCGGCCCTGGCTGTTGTTCCTGTTCGGCACCCTGATCTTCGCCCTAGTGGGGCTACCGCCCTTTCCGGGTTTCTGGGCCAAGTGGGAGCTGGTCATGCGGCTCGCCGCCGACGGGATGTATGGTTGGCTGGCGGTCATTCTGATCGGCTCGCTGTTAGAGGCGGTCTATCTGCTGCGCTGGTTCGGCACCACGCTCGCGGCCCGAGAGCGCGCACAGGGCCATTTCGATTGGACCGGCCTGACCCCTCCGGTCAGTTTTGCGATCCTGCTGTACGGCAGCGGTTGGTATTGGGCGGAATGGCTGGGGGAACCGGTTTTGGTCACCTTCCTGCCGGTGGTCGCGGGCGGCGTGCTGTTCCTGCTCGATTGTCTGCCTGGTCGCCTGGTCGGGCTGCTCGCCCTGGCGATCCTGGGCGCCTTTACCTTCCTGATATTGCCCCAGCTCTCCGGGCTCGCCTGGCTGTTCGGGCTGATCTTTCTGCCCGGCGGTCTGCTGTTGCTCTTCGCCACCCTCTACCGTGGGAACGCACGGCCAGGCTTCTATCCCTTGATTACGGCCATGCTGATGGCGTTGGGGCTCCTGCTCCATACCCGCACCAGCCTAGGATTCTTCTATGCCTGGGAGCTCATGACCCTGACCTCCTACCTGCTCATCACCTTAGGCAAAGAATCCGCCCGCCCGGCCCTGAGTTATGTACTCTTCTCCCTGGGCTCGGCCTATCTGATCCTGGCCGGCCTCGCCCTGGGTTACGGCGCCTCCGGCTCAACCCTGCTCGCGGGCCTGCAACAGGCGGGCACACTCGGCCCCGCCATCTTCGCCCTGCTGGTCTTGGGTTTCATCATCAAGACCGGCGGTCTCGGTTTTCACGTTTGGCTGCCCGGTGCCTATACGGAAGCGGAAGACGATTTCACGGCCATCATCTCCGCAGTGCTCAGCAAGGCGGGGATCTTCGGCTTCCTGGTCGCCGCTATGCAGTTAGGTGATCAGGCGGTGGGCGGCCTGGACATCGCCTATCTAGTGTGCTGGCTGGGTCTGCTCACGGCCCTATTGGGCGCCCTGATGGCCGTTCTCCAGGAAGACGTCAAGCGGCTGTTGGCCTATTCGAGCATGGGACAGGTAGGCTATATCGTCGCCGGTGTCGCCATGATGAGCCACTTGGGCTGGGCGACGGCCGTCTACCTGTCCGTCAATCACTTCCTCTACAAAGGGTTGCTGTTTCTCGCCGTAGCAGGCGTGATTTATCGCACCGGCAGCCGCGCCATGTATCAAATGGGTGGAATGATCGGGCGGATGCCGGTCACCTTCTTCTGCGCCCTGATCGCCATTATCGCCGTGTCCGGCGTACCGCCCCTGACCGGCTTCGGCGGTAAATGGCTGCTGTACAATGGGCTGATCGAAAAGCACTGGTATCTGCAGGCGGGTATGGCCTTTTTCTCCAGCGCCCTGGCCTGTCTGTACATGTTTCGACTGCTGCACTCGATCTTCCTCGGCCAACCCAAGCTGAAGCACAAGGACGTCAAAGAGGCCCCCTGGTGGCTGCTGCTGCCGCAAGTGGTACTAACCGGGGCGATCCTAGTCTTCTCCCTGTTTCCGCAGTATCTAGTGCAACCCATCTCGAAGGCGGTCGAGCCCTATCACGCGACCACTCTGGATTGGGCCGGTAATCAGGTCACCACCGCCATGGGGCACTGGAACGGCTTCCTCATCATGATGATCGTCGGGGCGGTGTTCATGGTGCCCTTGATCTGGATGCTGCTGTCGCGGACCCGCGTGCAACGGGTGAAGCAATTCAATATCGTCTACGCGGCGGAACACCCCGATCGGCCGGAGACCACCCACTTCGCTTATAACTTCTATCCCTACATCGAAAAGAGCCTGGGCTGGCTGGTACGACCACGGGCCACCCGCTTCTGGAATTCCCTGTCCGAGTGGACCCATTCCTTGGCGTCTGCCCTGCGTAGCGTCTACACGGGCCAGGCGCAGACCTATGTCCAGTTCATCGTCCTCTACCTGGTCGCCCTGGTCTTTTTGATGGGAGGGGGATAACCCTCACATCTCACCAGGACGGAAATTTCCTGGTACAGATGTTTTCAACTATCGACAACATTGAGCGGGCAGGATCCTCACGGAAAGATTAGCCGCAAATCAACGCAAATGGACGCAAATAAATGCAATGAGATGAAGAACCGTCGAGGATGGCGAACCGATTCCGACCGATTTGCATTCATTGGTGTTTGCCTTTGCGGTAAAAAAATTCCCCATGAAAGAACCGAACCGATGTTATCGGTACTTCGGCACTGCTGTACCAGAGATATGCAGGCCGGTAAGATCTGAGAGCTAGCAATATGTCCGAATGGTTGGTCAAGAGCGGCTACGCCGCTATCTCCGTTGTGGTAGCCGCCGTCTATGGCATCCTGCTCAGCGGGATTATCGCCCGCACCCTGGCCCGGGTGCAGGGGCGGATCGGCATCCCGGTGTGGCAGGGGTTTATCGATATCTTCAAGCATGCGGCCAAGCGCACCGCCATCAGCCATGGCGTCATGTTCTACTTGGGGCCGGTATTTCGCCTCGCCGGCGGCATCGGCACCCTGCTCTTCATCCCCATGCTATACGGCAGCGAGGTCTTCGGCAACTTCCATTTCGCCGGCGACGTCATCTTGGTCGTCTATTTCATCCTGTTCGGGGCCCTGGGGATGGCCCTCGGGGCGAGCGAAGGGGGACACCCTTACAGCACCATCGGCATCGGCCGCGGGTTGGCCCAATTCACCGCCTTCGAGGCCCCCTTCGCCCTGGCGATCATCGCCTTGGCGATTCAATATGACACCCTCTCCGTCTATGACATGGTAGAAGCCCAACAGGGCGGCGTCGCCAACTGGACTTTGTTTACCAACCCGCTGGCGGTCACCGCAGCCTTGCTGTCGCTTCTCGGCTCCACCGGCTATTCGCCCTTCGATGTAGTAGGCTCCCCCCAAGAGATCCCCATCGGACCCAGGACCGAGTTCCAGAGCGATTTCATCAGTCTGATGCGGCTGAATCAAGCCATCTTCGCAGCGGCCAAGCTGATCCTCTACATGGACCTCTTCTTCGGCGGCGCGACCAACCTGATCGAGCTCATGATCAAGACCTGGGCCATCTACATGGTGCCGATCTTCGTAGGGGCCGCATTTCCGAGATTCCGCATCGACCAGTCGATCCGCTTCTTCCTGCGCTGGCCTACATTGATCGGAATTGCAGCGGTGGTGTTGGCGGATTACTGGTATGGATAACCGTTCCAGCCCCCTAAGTCCTGTTGACATTTTTTTGCTGCAAATGGACACAAATGGACGCAAATTAAATCGATTCCGAATTTGCGTTTTTTGCGTTCATTTGCGGCTAAAAGGAAGCCCAGAGCGGGGCTGAATGGTTCATGTAGAATGTGGTGAGCGCAGCGAACCACACCGATGCGGTTCGTATTACTTGCCCCGCATCCTACGCAGGCTGACTTATGCGTAAGGATAGAAAAAATGAGAGAAAAATTAATCCTCCCAAACATACACATCGAAAAAGGGAGAAAACGATACGATCATCATTGGGATGATAATTCGACTGAAGCTGATAATATACTCCATGAAAACCATCATTTTTTACGCGGCTACATCAAAGCTGCTTTAATGCCCTATCTGATGGAAAAGAGAATATCGGATGTTTATCAAGTAATACCGGGACACTAGTGTCCGGGGAAACTGGTTCTTCCATCTTGTAACCACTTGTAAGATAAAACAAAGCTACCGATTTTAGGATGTCATCGACTTGGATCGATTTGCAGGTTTTGAAAAGATCCCGCTCCAGGAATCATGGAGATACCTCCAAAAGCGCCCCAATTGATGCAGGTCTCTATACAATCCTACAGATTTTAGGCCCGACTATGTGCAAAAAATGTTGCTGAATCAGATGGTTATCGATGTGGACCACGATCTAAGAAATCTCGAAACAAAGGGTCTGGATAACTTTAGCATCTTCAGAGTATGCTAAGTTGTGTTATGCAAGGAAAAACAGGTATTTCAGGCGTTCATACATTTCAGAAGCTAAATTCAGAGCAATTATACGCTATTTCGCGCACGATTTTCCGGCCTCGAAAATCGCCGGTCGGACGGCTGGAGAGGCTATAATGGACTGGTGGACATGGCTACAAAAAGCATTTCCGAGTACATCATGGTGAGCATGAGTTTGCCTGCGGTAATTGCCATATCAATGGCATTGAGTCATTCTGGTCATATGCCAAACGGAGGCTTGCAAAGTTCAATGCTGTTCCCCGACAAACGTTCCTTTTACACATCAAGGAATGTGAATTCAGATTTCATCACCGAGAGGAAGATCTCTCTGATAGAATACTTACTCTGCTGAAAGAAAATCCACTCTAAAGTTATCTAGACCAAAACAAATAACCATCTGAATTTATTCAATTAATATCCCGGACACTAGTGATACCGGGACTATCCGAAACCTCAGCAAACAAAACGCGGACAAACTTAAAAATCTTCTTGAAAATCTACTGATTCCATTAGTTGAGAAAAGGCATAAACAAATAGAGAAATATAACAATCTGCCGCACATAAAGGCTAAGAGAAGAGAGGAAGCTAGTCTTACTAGCCTGAAGGTTGGATTGAGCTTGCGAACCCCAACGAAGCGATTACCTGAACGTAAGCGAGCCGTCCATCATGGCCGCGATAGCCGCCGCGCCGCCTTTGGTGGCCGCCGGACCGCGCGGGTGGGTCCTACTTGGGATTTTAGCCGCCGTCACTGTAGTTGTATCCGCGGCTGCGATCATGGAGGCATCCGAGCAGGCAGATGAGGACTTCGCTGATGGGTAGTGCTTAATATGTAGTGATCGCAAGTTTGGGAGCAATCTCAGCATTATAATTCAGTGTAACAAACAGCTCATTGACAGTAGACTGATGGCAATGATTTCCGTAACTTCCTAGTTTAAGGTCGCACATTGTCTCTGGGAGTAGTCATCCAGGGGAAGCTCGATTGTCTCACCATGTTTCGGCAAGGCGCGGTTAACGCTGCGTTTAAAGCTCTCCCAATTCGGCGCG
>Ga0209259_1000407_pt1 | contig 12551 bp, 9 predicted proteins | sample WorMetGr2BELIZE1_FD_187417 | JGI IMG/M metagenome (GOLD analysis project Ga0209259, IMG submission 187417) | Marine gutless worms symbiont microbial communities from Max Planck institute for Marine Microbiology, Germany - Inanidrilus... ...
CCTGGAGGTCACTCGAGGTCAGCAGAAATGGCGTCATTCGAGAGGCCATATGTTATTTCTCATTAGTGGTGTCTACTAAAAAGGCACGGAGGCGGTGACGGTAACACCGTTGAGGAGAACCCCTAATCCGAATGCGCTGCTTGCCTTCAGTGCTTTGATGCTGTTGGTTGGGTGGCAGGAAGGGCATTGACACGCTGACCGTCTGGCTGGGCGCCACTCCATCCGGACTAGCCATTGCCCATCTCTACCATCCCCCCATTTCTTTACAGGCTGGATGCCCTTTTTTCCACCCAACCAACAGTGTCAAAGCACTGAAGGCAACTAGCACATTCAGATTAGGGAGAAGACACTAGAGTTCTCCTCAACGGTGTTACCTGACCTATAATGTGTTTAGTGGGACGTTAAACCCTACTCACTTACGTTACCTGCACCGTCTCTGTACCAGTAAACGTATCATGTTTGATTGGTGTTATATTTTGTAAGGTGTGGGAGTTAGCAGTGTTTCAAGCAGCTAGCGACTGTCACAGTCACTAAAGGTCATTGCAGTTGGTGCCACTCAATAGGTCACATATCATTTCCTATTAGTATTCCATTGTAACTATGTCTCTATCTTGTACCATTTCAGAGACATTGTCCATCATTTTCCAAAATCTAAAGAGGTGATGTGACATGGACATACCCATTTCGGGATAATCTGTTGTCAGTATCAATCTGCGCCCAAATTTGTGGTGCTGAGCTTTGCCCATTCTGAAAATATATACCACCACCACCACAACCGTTTTATGGCCCTTTTTCCAGGACCACCCGGGTGAGCCGGTGCCAGAAGACAACTTCTGGAGTCTGGACTTTGTGGTGCAAGGGAAGGTTAACAGAGACAGACACACCGACCATCCGGCTGGGCGCCACTCCATCCGGACTAACCAGTGCCCACCTCCACCATCGTCCATATTTTTTACAGGCCGGATGCCCTTCCTGCCGCCCAACCAACAGCGCCAAAGCACTGAAGGCAACCCTGAAAATATTCAAAATTTCAAAATGTTTCATTTTATCCTTTTAGGGGTAGTTTATTATCCCGAGGATAATACTTGATATGGCCTACACATGTACGAAGTTTGAAGACTAGCTTCAGCTGTTCCAGACATATTAAGGAAGATACAAAACAGAAAAATGGGGTAATTTTGTGTGGTTATTGTCACTCAAGTTTATTGGCAATGTCACCATTCGATCGAGTGCATACAGCTTCCTATTCATCTTTCACAGAAACTGTGCGTTTATCTTGTACCGTTTTCGAGATATGGTACCCGGGGCCGGTATGTTGTTTGCAAACCTGCTTTTAATGCTTTGATGCTGTTGGTTGGGCGGCAGTAAGGGCATCTGGCCTGTAAAAACTGAGTGGTGAGGCACTGGCGTGGTTATCTGTCTGCAGCAAAGTGCAAATGATTTTCATGTGGTCCAGCTGATGCCACTGCCACCCCATCATCTCTTGTTCCAGTAAAATCCAGAATGGTTTACCTTTCTGGTGCCGGCTTACCCAGGTAGTCCTGGAAAAAAGGCCGTTAAATGGATGTGGTTGTAGTAGTAAGTTATTTGCAACCGTCACTAATTTGCCATACCCCACTTACATCTGGCATCCCCGTTGGGGTGACCTTAATTGAATTTTAGGAAGATCTTTGTGGTGTTAGGAAACTACAGTCCCTGGGCTATCGTTTGACATTTGTATGATTCTAAGTTTAGCTGTTAGCTTGTGACAGACACTCAGATGGACAGGCACAAGACCACAGCATATACTATGCTACTGTAGTGTTACATGGTAAAAATTGTTCACACATACTTGAGTACATAGTATTTTTGTGCATTCTGACTGTTTGCACTTTTATGGCAATACATGTATCTGACATTTTGATGCCTGCTGTAAATCTTATGTAAGTTTGATTCCCACAACTGTTTTACTAACAAAATATTAGAAATAGCATATAAGATAACCCTGTCAAACATATGTTCTGTCTGAAATTTCCATAAGTGATAAAACTTAATGATTTACAAATTACAAACATTGTGGATAAATGGACATACCAGTACTGGTGTGTGTCCGTGTTACATTGCGCTATAAAATTTTTTGTGATGGTTTAAACGAGAAGTTAAAAGTATTGAAGTTGTGATTGTTATGCATTGGAATATTGCAGTGATACTGATAGCTTTGTAATTGCAGATTTCAGGAGAAATGTTTTATTTCGGTTAACACAGGTAATAAATTTTGTGCTCATAGTGTTTAGTACAGTCACGATAATGTAAAAGTAACGTGTTTAGATTCGTCTCTGATATAGCCATATTTGTGCTGAAAAGGGACGTTAAACTCCAACTAACGTGTTTAGATTTACAATAAGTACTATGTGTATGATAGAGCCTTCCCGTGTAGTCCAGTGGCTAGACCACTTGGGCGCCATGTGCAGTAGAGCATGACGCGCGCAGTGCGCCGCAGGTCTGGAGTTCAATCCGAGCCACGGCCCAGTAAGGCGCGTCCTCCTACGTAAAAAAACAACAACAAACAACAAGAACCGTTTTATGGCCCTTTGACCGGGACTACCCGGGTAAGCCGGTACCAGAAGAAACACTCACCCACCAACCATCCTGATCATCATCCAATCTTTATCAGCTTCTTCCATCTACCATGATCCATACCATCCTCCTTGTTCAAATTGCGTGCCTGGCAATCTTTTTGCACAACCTCTTTCCATGTCCTCTTTGGTCTACCTCTTGGTCTGGAGCCATCCACCTCATATTCCATACATTTCTTCACCCAATCAGTTTCTTCTTTTCGCAGCACGTGCCCATACGATCGCAACCTATTGTGCTATAGTATCAATATTATATCATCTATTCCTAGTCTTTCTCTCAACTCCTTACTTGGAATTCTGTCTTTTGTCTTAACATTGCACATCCATCTGACCATTCTCATCTGTGTTCGCTGAAGTGCCACCTCATTTTCTTTCCTGACAGGCCAGGTCTCACTTCCATGTAGCATACTGCATCACACACAACTGCTATACAGCCTCCCTCTCCTAATCAATGATATATCCCTATTGGTAAGCAATGGTACTAACTGCCTGAATTTATTCCAACCAATTCGGATTCTGGCCTCCACAGCTGCATCTGCATCTCCATCCACACTCAACATATCACCTAGGTAGCAGAAGTTATCCACTACCTCCAGATTTGCACTGGCTCCAGTATCCACACTTGCATGACCTGTACTGATTACAGGATTCGAGCAGCCTCTACAAATAAATGACCTCATCACTTTGCTTCCCTTTATGCCACTACACTTCTTGTGTACCCACTTGTGACAACTAGTACATTGTATTGAATTACTACCAACATGCACCACGTACACCATATGGCCATCTTGCAGCATTCTGCACAGTCCGTCTGCGATAGCTGAGCTACTTGTTAATAATAGATGAATCTGTCTGCATCTAGTGTACTCACTAGATGGCAGCAGTCTGAGGATTGTTATCGTCTGGTTGTTGTGTAAATGTATTTTTGGTTCACGGGCAAGTGACCATTATTTTCGTAGTGTCTGTTTGTTTGTTTGTTTGTGCAGAGTTTTTTTCAGCCGTCTTCGATCCGATTTGGATCAAACTAGGACACATGTTACATGTCCGGGTCTAGTTGTGTCCCCTAGAATATAGGGTCTGTGCGACCCCTGGGGGCTGGGTGACCCCTAAAAACCTAGTATTTTTATGGGTTTTGGGGCTCAAAAAACTATCTTGTCCTACAGTTTTGATCGGATTGTGCTGATTTTTGGTTATTTTGTACAACGCATGAATACTAAAATTCTCTCGAGCCATTTTTTGCAATTTCTGTCTTGAACCCAAATTATGACGTCATCAATGACGTAATTTCGGGTTTTGCAAAAGTTGTCGTAGAGCGATGCGGTTTTCACCATTGGATAGCTCAGACGATTTCATGCGGTGATGTGGTCTCCGTTTTTGTCTATCTCTTATAGTTTCCGAGTTATGACGTCATAATGACGTAATTTCCACGTTTGCGAAAGTTGTTGTACAGCGATGCGGATTGCACCCCCGGCCGAGAACCATCATAGAGTAGCCGCTAGTTTATCAGAAGCATGATCACAGCCAGTACAATTATGCGGTCATCCAGACAAGCAGTTTTAGGGCCCACAAATTGGGGCACTGATTGTATTCTTTAAAATTGTCTAAAGAAAGGAGTGGAGTAAATTTAAAGTTAGATGTTTAATGAACTTCACTGTTTTGACTTACTACTTGATTACCGGTATTGATTGTGATAACCATACGTCTGACCAGCAAATCACAACTACAGAGTCATTGGAGTTAGAGAGTGCGTCCAATAGTTCATCCATCGAAAATGGAGCATTGTACGTTTCCGCGTTGCTTGAATTAAACTTTAAAGGTTGACGTTCAGCATGGTCTTTGTGTAGTAGTCATAGGATAGCAGATGCTAATAATTTGGGAAGAAATGCAAATCATTATTACAGGTATGTAGCACACTTTCAGTGACGTTGTAGGACTGCAGCTTTTTTGTCATTGCTAGAACACTGGCCATGATGATTACCAGGCATTTTGGTGACAAACATTTGAGTGACAGGCGCTTTGTTGGCATGGATAGCACGTTTGGGTGTGATGGGTTTTAGAATGCATATACTTTAGGTTTTGAATAACTTAGTCAAAAATGAACCGGTTTTTACCGCGCGAGCTATGCTAGCGCGGTCTTAGGAGTCGTAATTCTGTCTGTCCGTCCGTCTCTCTGTCCGTCTGTCACACGCGTGCTTTGTGACTAATTCAAAGAACCGACTGGCGATATTTTTCTACCACACGAAAGGGCAATCATTCTAGTTTTCTGATGCCAAAGATCTCAGCGAAATTCAAACGGGGTCACCCCCAACGGGGGCCCGCCAAAGAGAGGTGGGGTAGGTTAAAACCGCGATTTTTGACCAATATCCCTGGAACGGCTGATCGTATCAGGCGCTGTCAACTTAGTTCACCGGTGAGTGTCATAAACTTCTGACGGTCGGCGGCAATGTTGATCACATCCACCGTCGAGATCTGTATTCAGCACCTAGGCCGAGTAGAAGACATGGTTTTTGTCGCGCGACACAGCCATGCTAGCACGGTCTTGGGAGTCATAATTTTGTCCGTCTGTCCGTCCGTCCATCTGTCACACGCGTGCTTTGTGACTAATCCAAATCACATACCGGCGATATTTTTATACCGCATGAAAGGGCACTCATTCTAGTCAAATGTGATTTTTCGTACAGTTGTGCAGCAGCTGACAAGATTTCAACTGACTTAAGGGTTCGTGCGGTCTCTCTGCGGCAGCTGAGCTACTTGTTACAGTATGACTCCATCTTGAAAATCGAAAAAATCACCATGTCTCGGTTATGTTTAGACCAATCACCACGAAATTAGACAGAACGATGCAAAAGCACTGTACTGTCCATGTGTGGCGGTGATACAGTGACGTGCTGGTGTAGTTATCTGTCTGGATCGAGATGCAGATGATTGTGTGTGGTCCAGCTGATGCCACTGCTACACCATCATCTCTTGCTGCATTCAAATGCAGAAAGTTTAACCTTTCTAGTAACGGCTTATCCAGGTTGACCTGGAAAAAGAGTCTCTTAAACCAGTGTCTGTCTCATTTGAAGTGGATGGCAAACAGAAACGGAACAAATTAACATTGTCAAAGAAGAGCAACATGATCATGGAATTCACAGAATGTTTGTCGTTAACAGTGTCTTGTGTTGTGCATGCTGTACAGGTGAAAACTCGTCTGAAGCTGATAGCAACGATGTCACTGAATGTGACAAGCCATATTTGTGTCCTGAGTGTGGCAAACAGTTTACAACAGAAATGTCTATGAGAACTCATAGAAAATCACACGCTGGCGAAAACTGGTGTAAAAAGTGCAAGAAACGGTTTTCGTCTCGTCACGCGCTGTACTGTCATATGAATATTCACAGAGGTAGTTACAAGTGCCGAGAATGTGGCAAATGTTGTCCAAATTCCAGTGGTCTTGCAGTACACAGACTCCGTCATTCAGGAGAGAAACCGTTTGAATGTACTGTTTGTAGCAAACGATTTGCAACGTCACGTTACCTTGTTGTGCACGGCAGAATTCACAGTGGAGCGAAATCATATTCATGTGATGAATGTGAGAAACGTTTTTCATCTCCGAGATCGCTGACTAGGCATGTGAATATCCATACAGGTAAACACAAGTGCGCCGAGTGTGACAAATGTTTTGTAAGTAGTCAACGTCTGTCAGAACACATGCAAAGTCATTCAGAAGAGAAACCAGTTGAATGTACCATATGTACCAAACAATTTACGACATCAACCTTACTTGTTGTGCACAGCCTGGCTGAGCATGTGAATACTTATACAGCTTCATACAAGTGCACAGTGTGTGGCAAATGTTTTGGAAATAGTCGAGGTCTGTCGTATCACATGCGAAGTCATTCAACAGAGAAACCGTTTGAATGTACCATATGTAGCAAACGATTTACAACGTCACGTTACCTTGTTGAGCACAGCAGAATTCACAGTGGAGATAAATCATATTCATGTGATGACTGTAAGAGGCGTTTTTCATCTTCAAGCGGCCTGGCTGAGCATATGAATATTCATACAGATAAATACAAGTGCACTGAGTGTGGCAGATGTTTCGGAAGTAGTCGACGTCTGTCACAACATACACAAAGTCATGGAGAGAAATCGTTTGAATGTACCATATGTAGCAAACGATTTACAACGTCACATTACCTTGTTGTGCACAGCAGAATTCACAGCGCATGTGATTACTGCGAGAAATATTTTTCATCTGTGAGCGAGCTGGCTAGGCATAAGAATACTTGTACTGTAAGTAAACACAAGTGCACTGAGTGTGGCAAATGCTGTCGCGATAGCAGTGACCTCAAACAACACAGGCAGATTCATTCAGGAGAGAAACAGTTTGAAGGTACTGTTTGCGGAAAACGATTTGCGGACTCGGGTAATCTCGTTGCGCACAGTAGAGTTCACAGTGCAGAGAAACCGTACAAATGTCGTGTGTGTGACATGACGTTTGACTCGCATAGAAGTTTAATTGTCCACATGCGAGCAGTCCACGCCGTGTGTGATACCACTGTAGAAAACTGCTATACATGCTATCAATGCAAGAAATCTTTTTCTACTCTGAGTGCCTTGTTGCAACATGTGAATATTCATATAGGTAAATACAAGTGCACTGAGTGTGGCAAATGCTGTTCTGATAGCAGTGACCTCGAACAACACACGCAAATTCATCCAGGAGAAAAACTGTTTGAATGTACTGTTTGTGGAAAACGATTTGCAGAATCAGGTAATCTTGTTGCGCACAGGAGAATTTGTGGAACACGATTTGCTGAATCAAGTAATCTTGTTGCGCACAGGAGAATTTGTGGAAAACAATTTGCAGAATCAGGTAATCTTGTTGTGCACAGCAGAATTCACAGTGGAGAGAAACCGTACAAATGTCACGTGTGTGACATGGCATTTGTTCATTGTGAAAGCTTAACTGTCCACATGCAAACTCACGCTGTGCGTGATACCACTGTAGAAAACTGCTATATATGCTATCAGTGCAAGCAATCTTTTTCTACTCGCAGTGCCGTGTTGCAACATATGAATATTCATATAGGTAAATCTGATAATCCTGTCGTGCACAGCCAAACTCACAGTGAAGAGAAACCGAACAAATGTCACGTGTGTGACATGGTGTTTATTGATTGTGAAAGCTTAAATGTCCACATGCGAGTCCACGCGGTGTGTGATACCACTGAAGACAACTGCTATATATGCTATGAATGCGAGGAACGTTTTTCTACTCGGAGTGCCCTGTGTCAACACATGAATATTCACACAGGTAAATACAAATTCACCGAATGTGGTAGTGGTTAATGAGCTGGCAGTACACAGGCGAATGTGCTGTCTATAGCAAAAATTTACAACAAACAACCTTGTTGTGCACTGCAGAATTTATAATGAAGAAAAACTGAAGTAGAAACTGTTAGCACTGACTTTCAGTTGCTGACAGGATCGCCATGTATCCAAAATTATAATTTTTGGCAGTGGAGGGAGGGCAGAAAAGGGAGTAAAGGGAAGGGAGAGGAAAGCGGAAGACGGGATGGGAGAAGACAGGTGAGATGGGGAGGAAACAAGAGAAGAAAGAAGGGGAGGGGAGGAGAAAAGAAGGGGAATGGGAAGGTGAAACAGAATGGAAGTGAGGGAAAGGGACGTGATGGGAGGGAAGAAGGAGAAAAGGGTTCATCTTGTATGATGAAAAGTGGTCAAAAAAACTCGATGTTGACAAAATTTTGATTCTTGTGGCTCCTTTATCCACGCCGTTCTCCAATCAGCGCCAAATTTGTCTTGCAGCATTATATCCGTAGTGTACTCTGTCACCAGATTTTGCCTTGATCAGTACATACTGTTTCCCATGTGGGGAAAATACTGCCTCAATACCTTGTTATTTTACCAAATTTTAAAATCTAAATGCTCCTGTGTGCCCTCCCTTCGATGACTACTTGAGAGTGGACTTAAGCAGACTCTTCCATGCCAAATTTATCGATCTTTGTCAATCAAGGCCAAGTTTGGTCATACGAAAGTATCCCCATGACCTACACTTATGTGCCAAATTTCATCCGCATTGGTTATTAGGTCGCCCTGGAGGGACAAGAAACCTAGAGTTTTACCACATTTTCAATTTCAACATTCAGTGGTGGCGCCATCTAGCAGCACAGAGACAAAGTTGAATGCATATGCACAACTGCAAACCTTTCTCTATCCAATGGCATCAAAACCGTTTCCGTATTCAAGTGCTTTGATGGTGAAGTCAGCACAGACTTTAATGCTCAGTAGCGTGATGGACAAACAAGGCGAAAGACATCAACCTTTTTCTTTCCCTGGCAGTGCGCAAAGTCATAGCCCCACCATATATGGCACGATGATAGAGTAGATCAGTACCATTTTTGTACTCCTAAATGTTTTCACATCTGACTTAGAGTTTTGCCACTAAGGGTGTTGAAAATTTTTGGGGAAATGCAAAACGGGAAAGTTAGACCCCCGTAGTCCCAGAACCCCTGAGAGAATCACCAGGTTTAAAGGGTTGAACCAAACCCTGGATATTTCGTAAAAATCATGCAAGGGATACGCCCCTGCGGGGCTTTCATATTGCAAAATTACGTTAAAATTTTCAGTTTCGGGAGCCCACACCCCTGCATACCACAAACTCGCTTGGAATAACCTACTACTTGCATGTGTGCACGCATCCTGACGGTGATAAATATCATGTGTGACATGTCGTTTAGTCAGTCTAAGCATTGAAACATGGGACAGTTTTGTCACACCCAAGCAATCATTTTACGGCCCTTTGTCTGGAACTACCCGGGTGAGCCGGTACCAGAAGAAACATTCACCCACCCACCATCCTGATCATCATCCAGTCTTTATCAGCTTCTTCCATAGCATCCTCCCTGTTCAAATTGCGTGCTTGGCAGTCTTTTTGCACAACCTCTTTCTGCGTCCTTTTTGGTCTACCTCTTGGTCTGGAGCCCTCCACGTCATATTCCATACATTTCTTCACCCAATCAGTGTCTTCTTTTCGCAACACATGCCCATACCATCGCAACCTGTTTTGCTGTAGTATGAATATTATGTCATCTATTCCTATTTCCTAGTCTTTGTCTCAACTCCTTACTTGGAACTCTGTCTTTTATCTTAACATTACACATCCATCTGACCATTCTCATCTCTGCTCGTCGAAGTGCCACCTTATTTTTCTCCTGACAGGCCTTGTCACACCTAAAATCATAGTGAAATTCTAATGGGGGCCACACTGTCAATATGGGCACAAATTACACATGGAGTTGGACATATTTCTTATTTTTGACCAGTATATTGCTGTACATCAAACACAGTACAAACTAGAAATGTGGGCCAATGCCCAACGAGCCGCGTGCAGCAGGTTTCTGACCTGCATTTTAAATTTGCATTAAGGCCACGCTATGTGTGGAAGTATGGCAGACATCCAGTCTGCGGCGGCTGAGATTAGGCGAGGGAAAAAAAGAAGAAAGAACAAACTACAGCATGAAAATATAATGGTCTGCCCTATTCCATAGGGCGACCATAAATAGTGACATAGTTATTTGAAACCTTTTAAATCCTGTAAGTCCAATCGTATATCACGGGCTATGCAGTAGGGAAAGGGTAAACTTTGACCCTCTACAGTATTGACACCGCTTAGCTGATCGCGAAAAAAATTGTCACAGGTAACGACCCCTGTGACCCCTACATCTTTGCCAGATTTCGTGCACATCCGTCCACTGGCGGTCTCTGTGGAAGTGGGTGAAATGTTATGAAATATTACTTATTATTTACCGGTATATATTTATTTATTTATGCCCCTTTTGGAAACTTGCCTATAGGTCAGACCTGTCGGTGGATTTTCGCCCTTCATGCCTCAAGTGACACGGAATCACACAACAATGTGCCTTTTTGGTCTCATTGACACTGCTCCGCATCCAGTGGGTCAAATCGTGAAATACCCGCTTTTGGGGCATGAACAGGCATTTTCAAGCCCAACGGGAAAAAATTAAATTCGCTGTAATTTTGAAATGGTGAACTGGATCTCCACAAAATTCGTTCCCCGAATATGTGTCGCCAAATAGGGTTTGTGAGTCGTCCAGTATTTTTGCATGTACAGTTTGGCAGACCTGTATGCAGCTACCGTTATTTTCAAGACACCCCATTATGTGAGGAACGGTTAGATTCATTTGAACCAAATTGGGTTTGTAGACGTATGACGTCATTGTACAGGAAAATATACACGCATAACTACTTGGACTAAATTTAACATGGTGGCGGCCGCTATGTCGTGGGTGTGAAAATGTAGGATTCTCTGTATCGGCTTATTGCACGCCACAATAGTTTGATGTTTTTGATAGCCTTCGATATTTGGGCCTGAGTGATCTTTAAAGATGTGAAACTGTATTACTTCACATGTATATTCAGGTGGAAATTCTGTGGAGATTAAAACACAAGCTGATGTTGATATTGCCAAGTGTTCACAAGATGATTAACCAACTACTGGTGTGTTTGGTTTATATGATTTATATCATTTGCTACATTTTTGTATTTATCTGTGTTTTATGTACTGCTTTACTGCTTTTATTTTTACCCACAGTCCCGCACGATGCTAGCCATCGTGGGTATTAGCTGTCATCGTGTATGTCTTTCCCTCTACCTATCTGTCTGTCTGACACAAATCGGTGTTCTACTGAAATGGATAAATGTAGGATCATGCAGTGCACACAATAGCCCAGGGACTCTAGCTTTCTGTTGCAGAAAATCTCGGCAAAACTCAAACGGGGTCATCCCCAATGGAGACGCTAAATGCAGGTGTGGTAGGTTAATATTGGCGACTTTTGAAAAATAACTCGCTATAACTCGAAATGATGCCAAAGGTCAGTGGGTCATCAGTTGCCCATATGATCTTAACCTATGTTGCTGTATCACTGCAATTTCATCATCTATTCCTAGCCTATCAACTCATTCATGTGAACATGTCTGTTGCTTACTGGTAACCTCCCTGTCAGTACACTTCTACCTCATTTTCTGCTCCAAAGTGGTATAACAATAGCGAGAGTTTACTATTGATGTCACTGTCAGTGTGCCTCCCGTAGTGCGGCTGATGTGACTAATGACAGTCTTATGACGGGCATGTAGTTGGATGCAACCATTGCATCTATCGAGGAAAACTGCAACCGAGTCGCGATAAGTTCACAATTTTGCCGCCCTGCTAATTGATGCAGAGCCGCTACGGTATAGCTTTCTTTACTTCTTTACACATTGCATTATTTTGTACTTTTCCCGTGATTCTTCTGGCCTTTATTTCTGGTAATTTCTATAAATTGTCTTCTTAACCTTTACTGCCTCAGTGACCTCCGCATTCCGCCAACATATTCACAGCCCAAGTCGGTTGGCTTGGTCTGAGGGTTGGCGGCCACCCGGCGCTCAGTCTGCATTCATCAAATGAACCGAGTGAACTCTCGCAGTGACCATGGTCATGAGGATAGCACCATAAACATTGTCGTTGATTATTATTATTATTATTGTATTTTTATGTCTGCATAGTCCATTTGAATTTTTGCATATACCATCTTCTCCACTGTTTCCATCATTATATCTTCCGTTTTCTCTGCTGCATCTATGGCGATGTCTATGTGTTCATTGCATGTGTTTTTATCCTTCATTTTCCCTACCCACAGCCTTGGTGTAAACTTCTTGCAACGTCTCTTTAATTTGCTCCTCTACATATCCATTACTACCAACTTGCGTTTTACCACACATTCTTCACTTGGTATTACCTTGGTACGTTGAACCGGTTTCAGAGGGATATATACACTGTGTCCACGAAAAAACGGCCCCCCTAAGCATGCTTAAAAATTTTCAAAATTAGCAAGCTTTGCACAATTTCAATTTAACAGCATGAATATC
>Ga0209259_1000411_pt1 | contig 12505 bp, 8 predicted proteins | sample WorMetGr2BELIZE1_FD_187417 | JGI IMG/M metagenome (GOLD analysis project Ga0209259, IMG submission 187417) | Marine gutless worms symbiont microbial communities from Max Planck institute for Marine Microbiology, Germany - Inanidrilus... ...
CAGCCAAACTTTGCGGCGTTGAACAGAGGGTGCCACCTGTGTTCCGCAGGGCGACCATCAGGTTGGGCATTGGCCCACATTCTAGTTTTATTAGAGTCACTCCACTTTGGTCTGGTCTCGCAATAGAGAATCTTTGGGGATTAATTGGAGCAAAGTTTTACATGCCGAATGCCCATCCCATTGCCAGCCAACTGTGGTAAAGTCCTAAGGATTTTGACCAAAATGATCACGTATTTAAGTTTATGATAAGGCAGTGTGCAAAAAAGGCACATTCTGTATCCAAAACCAGACTGATTACATTTTGCGTGAGTCGTAGACGACGCAAAATGCATTGTGGTCATGCGTGTCTTGTGTGTCTGTCTGTCTGTGTGTCTATGTGTCTGTCTGTCCACGGCCGCATGCCTACACTGTTGCACGGACCCGGATGTAACTTGGGTGAGTCGTAGGGGATGCCCCTTAGTTGTCCACTGTTGGGCGGATTTGCAATTGGTGCACGGGTTGTGTTGCTATGGCAACACTAGAAATGCGTGGCAGAGCCCAGCGGTAATCCGCTACTCCCACCGCATGCCGCATGCACTACACATGCCAGCAAAGACTCCCCTTGCCAGCGATAAAATCGAAGCGCCTGCTGCGTGCGCGACGTTATCTGCAACGAGGCCGTTCCATTTCATCCATGCTGCGGGGGTGTTGTAACGCGAACACGAAATGTTAGCGAGTACATGCTTGTACTTGCTGTATGCCTAGTTGGCCTATTAACTCTGATGTCAGTGAAGAACAACCAATGGGACTTTGGTTGACCAAACCAAAACAAACAGCATCAACATCCGGGACGTGTCACACGTAACTGTGGTAACCGACGTTCGACCACTTTCAACCGTCGCAAGACTCCGATTAGCAAAACCTGGTTGTGTTTGACCCAGTTGCGTAATTATCATCAAAAAATTGTAACTAGGCTAATAGGTCAGTCACAGCTGGAGTCTACTTATGGATATAGAACGTGGCTAATGACTGCTGTGAAAAGCATGAAAGTGAAGCTGGTTGTTGTGTGTGTGTGTGTGTTAGTGTTGAATGAAGATGAAGAGTTGTGTGCAGTGCATGAAATGTCTCATGTTGGCCACTTTGATGCAGACACTAGTCAGAGACTTTATGCGCGGCAACAGATCTCCTTCACTGTGTGTGGTGTTACTTTATTTCGTTAATAATTCTGACTACTTTTGACTTCTGTCTGACTAGCCTGTTTGGGTGCTGGCATCATTATCTGATTTTATTCCTACGTACTCATTCTGTAGTTATCCACCATTTATGGCACTGAATGGCCTATAATTACTCACTCACTCAGTGCTGGCATCAGACAGCCGAGATAAAGGGTGAAGTGTCCCTTTCCTCGGCAGTTGATTGATTAAGAAGGGTTGAGGTCCTCCTCATTGGGTGGTTTTCCTGGTTTATATGAGTCCGTGCTTTAACAGTTGCTTGATGGTACAGAGACGGTGCAGGTAACACCATTGGGGAGAACTCTAGCATCTTCTCCCTAGTTCAAATGCGCTAGTTGCCATCAGCAAGGACATGCAGGCAGTAAAACTTTGCTGCAACAAAATCTTCCACTTTTGAACTGCAGTTGTCGGCTAATGCAGGTTGTCCTTATACTGGCCATACATGGTAGTAGTAGTAGTACTATGGCAGTTATCGCTGTTGCTTGGGCATCCGGCATGTGGAAAACATGTTCCAGTTGTCCCAGAAAGTTCTCATTTGGGGACCCAGCCAAATCTACAGAAAATTGGGCTGTACGTATGTGTCCACTAGCCTGTTGTCAGGTTCTTCTAGCAGTAGCCATTCTTGGTTTGCTTTTCAGCCCAGAGTAATGAGTATTGTGATATGAAGAAAGGAAGCATTGGCAGGGCACAACAACAGCAGTATCAGCAGCAAGGCTGGCCAGATAAACAACCTGTGCCGTGGCATTTTGTGGACACAGACACTCAGACAGACGGGCATAGAAATATTGGTTACTTCATCCTCTCGGTACAGACTGAATGAAACTTTTTGTATCCTTTAACACCATCCAGCCGTGTCTTCATCCGAAGTTCCCGTGGTGTATTTCCTGCTTCCAGCGTTGTACAGCATTTGATCCAATCAGTATTGTCATTACATTCCACACTTTCAAACCACCATAACCTACTCTTCTTTGTCAACCATACTGACTGGTTCTAATCCAGGAATTTTCTGACTCTGCACTTTGTCCTGAAAACAGAGGTCATTAAATGGGTGTTTGTCTTTCGTTTAAAATAGACTAGGGCTGTCAAATGATTAATTTTTTAAAATCACATTAATTGCAGCAATTAATTTTTTTCAATTGTGCATTAATCACATTTTAACACACATTGTAAAGTATAGGGACTCTCTGCCAGGAGCTGTGCAAAAATGGCTGAACCGATAGAGATGCATTGTGGGATGCTGAGTTGGGTGGGTCCAGGGAACATGTATTACATATGATGTAGATACTGTCATGAGAATGGGCACTTTTGGGTTGTCTGGCCAATTGAAAAGCATTGTGTAGCATAGGATTTTGAGGGATTGGGTAAAAGGGTGAACTGTGCAGCAAACTGGTGAACCGATTTTAACGCTGTATGTGTGGTATGACCTGTTTTTGTGCAAGGAGTTGACTTTTGGGGTCACGATGATTGCACCTACGTTAAAATTATTAGTGGCATTATTTTTTTAATAATTGCAATTAATTCCTTAACGCATTAATTTGACAGCCCAAAATATACCCACATGTTTGCAGATTTGCTGTTGTATTACTGCCTCCATCATCCATGTCTGTGCGTCCTGTTTGCCTGTGTTATTCTGTGTGTGTTTGTCCGTGTGTATCTGTAGGTCCATCACCCTGTAGTGTTGACCAAGCTCGGCATGTACACAGACAGCATCGGCAGTCGTGCCATCGTCAGATTATTGGATGCTGCTACCCAGGTAGTTGTTGCTGTTGTAAGTTGTAATCTGTACTGTGCAATGCCGGTGTTGTTACTGTTGTACCGTGCATCATGTGCCGTGTGATGTCAGTTGGTCGACTGAAGCCTCGTGGGATGAATGCAGATGACGCAGACCACCACTGTACTTGATCTGCGGTCAGTTATTGACAGTGGGAGACATCATCTGTACTTCTTTGCATGCACTTCTGTCGTTGTGTAATAAGCTGCAGCGTTTTCCGGAGACATCACAGTGACCTTGACTGACCATCATCTGCGCTCGTCCTCCGTCTCAAAAGAACAGTTTCGGCGCGGATTGAAAACCTGCCTCTTCCAGCAGGCCTAGAACCTCCGAGAACATTGTGTTGAAGAGCGTATCGGACTGAACTGAACCTTATGTGCCACTAACTCTGTTTTAGTGGCCGTCCTCGAGGTGAACCTGGGTTAACTGGTTCTCCCTGGGATAAGTGGCACAGGTTTCAAGGGCTGCATGTCCTTCCTGACACCCAAACAGCCGTGTCACAGCATTGAACGGAACAAGGCACTGACCCAGACCAGTGGCCTGGCTTCATCCTTTCTTCATTCATCACCAGACATAAGGGTCGTTGCTCCCTTTACGCCTGCTCTTCTGCTCCAGTACCATTGCACACCAGTTATTGTCTGATAAGCCCACAGAGTTTTATGATGGCCAATACAGTATGGAGACAGTGTAGGTTACACCACTGAGGAGAACTCTAGCATCTTCTTCCCAATCCGAGTTCGCGAGTTGCCGTCAGCAGGAGCACACGGGCAATAAAACTTTCCTCTAACTGACACAAGAAGGATAGAAATCAGACTACGATGACACATATACACAAGCGTTTTGTACAGGTGTCAGCGTGTTAGCAGGCATTGCCAGTTAAGAACTGAAGGATTTTGTTGAAACTTTGCTCCATCAAAATCATGCAGTTCTTGACTTGCAATGCTGGCTAACACACGTTAACCTGTATAAAACGGTTGTGTGTGTATGTGTTGTCATAGTCTGATTTCTGTCTTTCTTGTGTTAAATCGATCAAAATTATCAAGCATCATCTCTCTCGTAGCATAGAGACTTGTTTTCTCACACCCAAGTTCTTAATGAAATTTTTGTGGGTCGTTCCCGTCGGGTGCACCAATACCGATGGACTGCATGGGAGAATGGGTATAGAGGGAGTTCGATGTCCATTTCTGTCAGGGTCACTTGATGGATCAAGAAAGGATGAGTTATAGTAGATGACTTTTGCTGGTTTTCTTCAGTGCTTTAAGACAGCTGGTTGCTGTGCTGCCCCATGTGCACCCCGGGGCTGTAAGTAAGCGGGTAAGTTTCTGAGTAAGTAAGTAAGTGACAAATTTATGAAGCTCCGAAATAAGAATAGGCCCTCTCCCTTTCCAGCCCGGATGTTGTAAGAGGTGACTAAACCTCGCTTAACTTTTTTTGTGTTTATTTTGTGTTGTAGTACATTTCATATGATTGGTGAATGCGTACTTTTGTTGTGTTAGATGTATTTTTTCCATATCAAGGCATAGAAATTGGCTTGGGGAACGTCTCTCAAATGACCTATTTTGTGTCAAGTGGGACATAAAACCTTAACTCAGTAACAATCAGTATAAACCTGCTCCTATTATCTACAGAGCCTCTCTTTTGAAGGGCCTGGCCCAGTCTGAAATAACTCTAGAATGGAGGCTGGTTGAACAAAAACTGCATGTGTGTGAGTGGGGATCATATTTGTGCTGTTACAGAAGGAGATTGTGAGTGCCATCTTCAGTCCAAAACTGAAAAGCATCTCGGTGCAGAATTTCACCTACAGAGACGTCCAGCCATATTACCTGCCAAAGGTTACTCTTTAGATAGTCAACTTGCAAAGATGTTTAGCAGAAGTATAAAACTTGTATGAAAAATTTTAATCCTGAAAGTATGGTGTAACCTAAAGCATGTTAAAGCGCCATTAAATCCTAACCAGTCAGCTGACCAACCTGCTGGAAGTTAACTAGCCATCTTACCTTTCCTTTGGGGTGAGTAGTTGTATGCAGACTGCACAGCACTGAGGCCATACGACTCACCATCTGTTGCCCCATTGATTAACAGACACTGGTAAAGAGAATTTGCAACAGAACTGACGTGTAAATCTTACCCCTGCACGTATGCTGTATGCTAACAAGACATTTAACCGTATTTTTGTGAAGTTTAATAAGTTCTGATTGAAAGTGAGAGCAGTTTGAACGTCTGTTTGATGGTACAATGATGGCATTGTTTTACTAGGTGACTAGGACTGCCTTCACGGACTTGGGCGAGGAGCAAATTTTATACATTATTCAGTTTTATGCGAGTTCTTTCACTGTTGGTTGGGTGTCAGGAAGAGCTTCCGGCGAGCGATAAGGTGCTGGCATGGTTATCTGTCTAGAGCGGGGTGCAAATGATTTGCATCTGATCCAGCTGATGCCACTGCCACCCTATCATCTCTTGCTTCTGTAAAATCCAGATTGATTTAACCTTTTTGGTGCTGGCTTACCCAGGTTGTCCTGGAAAAGAGGCCATTAGATGGGTGCCTTGAGCTCCTTTTTATTAGTATTCCTCTGTGTTTCCATGTGGTTGACTATGCTGGCTACCTGTCAGCTTTTCGGCATGAATCATGGATTGACTGTAACACTGGACATGTGTGTCTGGTTGGTGATGGTAATTATTACCATGTGTTGATCTGGTGATGGTTGATGTTCTTAGGGATTTGAAGGCGTCGTAGTCGGTGAAAATCTGGCGTCTGGCAGTAACGAGTTCACGTTTGACATTTTCCGACTTGACTTTGTCACCACAAGAAACAACGCTTCCTCTGTCCTGCACTACAGCGAGGTACACTTGATATGCACTGTGTTGTGTTTACTGCTGTTTACCTGTCAGTGAGTTGGTGAACAAAGACCTGGTACTGGCCTCGGAGAGCCGGTGTATATGGAGCAATGCCTCTTCCGTCAGGAGTCCGTTTGTGGATGAAGAAAGGATGAGGCCAGGCCACTCGTTAGGATTAGTTCTTTATGTTCCGTTCAGTGCTCTCATGCTGATGGTTGGGTGGCAGGAAGACTTCGGGCCCATTAAAAACCCCGTTCCTCTAACCGTCAAGAGGTTCTTTTCCAGAACTAGTGGAGGAGGACCAGAGGGGGAACCAGCTAACCCAGGCTCACCTGGAAAAATGGCCCTTAAATGGAACTGGTACTGGCCTCGGAGAGCCGGTGTATACATAGGGTGACAGTGACATAATTTCTTCATATCATCTGTTTTCCGCCATTTTGTAGGGCAAGCTCTGCAAAATGTTTGTTATTCTGACGTCAGTAGACGTCACTTTTTCAATAAGATAGCGATAGTACCGACATTTTCTTAGACCAACTGATTCAATTTGATTCGAATAACGTGACAAATCTTCACCATTTAACTACACACCGTACGACGTATTGACCTACAAAATGGCGATCGCATTGCGACCACAGATATGTGACGTCACTTCACCCTATGTATATGGAGCAGTGCCTCTTCCGCCAGGAGTCCGTTTGTGGATGAAGAAAGGATGAGGCCAGGCCACTCGTCAGGATTAGTTCTTTATGTTCAGTTCAGTGCTCTCATGCTGATGGTTGGGTGGCAGGAAGACTTCGGGCCCATTAAAAACCCCGCTCCTCTAACCGTCAAGAGGTTCTTTTCCAGAACTGGTGGAGGAGGAGGACCCGAGGGGAACCAGCTACCCAGGCTCACCTGGAAAAATGGCCCTTAAATGGAAGTGGTAGTAGACTAGTAAGTTAGTAGAAAAAGACGCCTTTGCCTTCAGTGCTTTGTTGCTGTTGATTGGACCAGTCACAGGAAGGCATCCGGCCTGCAGAAAAACCTGCTGTAGTACTAGTAATGGTAGTAACTAGTAATATTCGCTTTTGGAGACCCATCGTAATCCAGAATAACTCTAGAAAACTTGGCGGGTGAAAAAACAACTGAGAGAAGTTGTGAACAGGACTTTTTTGACGTCATGCGTTTCTAAAGCTGGGACGTACCATCATGTAAGTTAGTAGATAAATAAGCAAGGAAATGTCTGGTTTATTAACATGATTACCTCTGTACAACTCATTCTATTGTACTGTCAGCAAAACGTTAACCATGCAAACAGGTTGGACTTGAATGAGACATGGGAGCTATTTTTGTCCAGATGTAGGCCACACCTGGACGCTGCTAATCAAGATGCCAGCAACGGTCACAGTTTATAGAGGACACCGTCGAACCCTCTATTTCCTGCCTGGGATTATCTTCCTGATCATCATGTGCATAGGAATTATTATGAAATAATTCTTTAGTAGGTGGACACGCTTTACCGGACTGAGGCTCGGATTGAACCCGGAACCTCGGCTACCGAGCACGTCACACTCTACTGCACATGGCACCCAAGTGATTTGGCCACTGGACTACATGGACAGGTCTCCCCTTTGCTGGTGAGTGCAAAAAAAAATTAATTTTGAGGCTTTTACTTGCAGGCATTTTAAGTTTCAAAACAGTGCGCTAGAGTGCACCAGCATACGCCATTTTCATTCAGAAAATTGACAAATTTTCTGGGGAGCTCGACCCCTGGCCCTTCCTTTGCAAAATTCTAGATTCACCACTGCTACTAACCCTAGCCCTGCTGTTGTCCAAATGGTTTGTCATCCAAACGTCTGCATATCATTGTTCTTATGGCACATATGAGTAGCTGCTGCTGCTGCTGGTGGTGCTATTGTAATTGTCATCAGCAAATTACCTACAAGATAGCAGTCACTGATCACAGGATGTGAGCCACTGGCATCCTGGCTTACCTGTTATACACCATCCATTATTATTATCTATTAGCATGCACATTATGATCATGTGACAAAGTGTTCCTGTCTGTGCCACGGATGATACCAGCGTTGTCCGTTGTAAGTGTTCGTGTTGCTGTTGTCACTTGTCATGACCTCAGCTGTTGTGAGAGTTCTGCTGTCTCATGTGATTAATGTACACTCAGCTCCATGTGGTCGTCAGCCCTCATACCAAGCCAACTCACTTGGGCAGCGAGGCTGCTACCGTCCACATCTACCGTCGCCATTTATTATTATTACACACTGTTTGATGGATCGACCGATCAATTGCTTTGATATATTGGATTGATTGGTTGCAGGAGTCAGTCTTACCACAGGGACACTATTATGATATACGGCGATGGAAATCGCGGACAGTCGACCTCGTGTCATTTATGTTCCAAGTCAAAGGCACGTAATGTCAGTTGTCTGTGATATCAGCATTGCGTGTGATGTACACAGTGTCCACAAAAATTGCATGTGCTGAACTGTCACTTATAGCGTTGACAAATTATGGCACAGTTGCCAGTTTAGTGGCTATTTTCTAGGCGAGCCTTGGTTAGCCGACTGACTGACCTTTCGCTTGGTTTTCTTCCTCCACGTTTTGAAAGAGAACTTCTGGTGATAACTGTTTTTACAGGCCATAATCCGCCAGATGCCTTCCAGTCACCCAGTCCCAAGTGGTTTAGTTAATGGAGTTAAGCTGTGGACTGTTATGGGCCATAGCTCGGGAGAAAGGAAGTTGAGAGTTTTACACTGCAGCAGTCTGACTGTGTTGAATGCAAGATACACTGTGTTGGTGAAAGACAAATTGTCATCAGCAAAGCGTTTAATAACGTCCGACAGTTGTTGAGACAGATTGACTTTCAGTCCAGGTTTAATGGTGAACAACCCCCATTTTGACACAGTGACGACACCGTGACACACTTCATAAACATCGAGCATGAGTTTAACATACTGCAGGATGCTATTTTCCCTTCCTAGGTCTTGTCTGATGCATGCAGTTGATCGTTTTGACAGTGAAGGGTGGTTCAGCTGTGACCAGGTGATATTTTTAACGTATTTTGTATGTTGGCTAAACAGTATGCATCATTTAAGTGAATAGATACAATTTCCGGGTTTCCTTTTTTCCCCTAGTAGTACAGAAGCACTAGTCAGGTCAGGTGGGAAAATGTAGTATCTTATGATTGCGTACTTTCTCTACCATATTAATATGCGAGCCTGCATAACAGTGATTATATTCTATATTTCTAGCATTTGTTAGTTAATACTGAATGCTGCGGTTGATTCTGAAGCTGAAGTGACATGAGAATGATGGTGTATTCTGTTGCTATGCTGTGGCTAGAGCTTGATTCACTGAAGCAGCACATAGCTGGCAGATTGGATCGCAGACAAGACTGGGTCAGTAATGTGACCTCTGAGCAGCAGCGGTTGACCTCTGAACTGACCCAGTTCCACGACATGGTATTTGTGGATGTGGTTGACGTCTACAGAAACGTGCCTTACAAGCTGCTACTGTTTGCTCGCTGGTAATGCTCTGTGTGTCTGTCTGTCTTTCTGTCTCTGTCTGAACTATTTGACCAGTTCGTATACAGCCTACCTGCACAGTTTGTAACTTTGTAGATATTCTCAGTATTAAGTCTTTTTTACCAAATTTGAAATGCTGTATTCATAACTTACACTTGTTGAAACATAAGTTTTCACAGTAAATTACTACTTTTCACAGTAAATTACTACTTTAAAGGTTATTACTTAAATTGTGTTGAAAGTATCACTGGATTTCATTCTACCAACCAACGTATCTGACCAATTTATGTTGGCATTTCTTAACAGTGACGTTTTTCACATTAATACGATTATTACATCAGCTGAGGAACTTAGCATGTTTATGTTTATGGTTGTAATCTTGATACTGTCGTGCATGTTTTCAGGGCAGTGAACGAGGTGAAATTTTCTTACTTACTGAAAACTGACGACGACTGTTTCGTGGATGTTGTCCGCGTGCTACGTCGACTTTCTGAGATCTCACACACTGCTCGGCATGTCTGGCTAGGCAGGTCAGCTTAGACACATTGACACTGGATCACTTACCTGCTGTATATGGCCTCAAAAGTCCAGGCGTGTTTTTTTGTTTATTTTGTGTAGAGCAAGTCGTGGAGTTATGCAATCCGGCAGATTCCTGTGCCTACCGAAGCCCCAAGCCATGGTAAATTGGGAGGGTTGTGGCAGGAAGGGCATATGGGGGATGATGGAGGCAGAGGAAATCGAGAACCAAATGAGTTTGCATCCAGTTGGATTGCCGGTGTAAATGCCTCCGTTAGCCCTCCTTGCTCCAATTAAATCCAGAATCATGGCAGTTTGTGTAAGAAAGTTGAGTATCAGTATGAACAAGAGCTCAGCAGTAGCTGAGATGGGCGACCGTTTGGCCACAATAGACATGGACTGAAAATTGGGGCACTGTGCCCCTTTTCCGGGGGGCGCTGGGCCCCCATCTAACACAAAGTCACCTGGGCCGAGGCCTACCTCCATATCATGTGGCATCTTAATCCATCCAGCTGTTTGGCCACAACAGACATGGGCCGAAAATTGGGGCAGCTTTGCCCCTTTTGCGGGGAGCTGGGTCCCCATCTAACACAATGTGGCCAGGGCCGAGGCCTACCTTCATGCCAAGTTTTATCTTGATCCGTCCAACCATTTGGCCACAATACACCAACGTCACAGGGAGACAGACAGACAGAATAGGACGAACCGTTTTACAAACTTACAAACAGTTGCCCAAAAAGGAAGTGAGAAGACCCAGCGTGGGAAGATGCAACTGGAACACAGCTCAACATTGTGCTGAGGCTCAGTGTTGTGAACGCTGTTATGTCGTCAGATAAACTGCGTTATTATTATTTTATTATCTATTGTTCTTGATTTTCTTTTAGCCAACCCATATTGTGTGTCAGCTGCTTGCACTTCTCAGTCGGAGCTCATGTCTTCAAAGTTGCTGTAATCAAGTTTTTTTGGTCTATTACTGATGTATTTGTTACGTATTTGGTTGTTTATTATGTGTGTTGGGAACAGGTTTCGTCACAACTGGTTGGTGGAGCGTAGTGGGAAGTGGGCGGAGCCTGACTACCCCGCGATGGTCTATCCCAAGTTTGCATGCGGTGCTGGTTATGTGTTGTCATCTGATCTCATACACTGGCTCGACAGTAACGCGGACACGCTGGCTGCGTATCAGGTCAGCCATTTACTTGCTTACTTGCTATGCTAATTTTTGACTGCAGTAAGTTGGAGAACGGATGTAGTTAGTGGATCAGTAACTGATGACTCCAGTTGAGTGACTTGCCGGGTAATTTTGTAAAAGGTAAAAGATAGAGAGTGCCATACTTCTGAGAGGAGTGTAGGAGTGCTCACTTGTTGAGCCTGTAGACTTACGGGTTACCTTCCAGACTGCAGAGCACTTCCCCTTGACTGGTACTCATTTCCTGTCCCACTCAGGATAGGAGGCTGAGTTGGTCTGAGTGGTTGGCTACATATGAAGACAGTATACCCGTGGACAGGCACCCATCTCATTCTTAACTGGGCTGCATGGAGAGCAACTTCGTTGGGTATGTATCAGTTGCATGTGCTTCTGCTTGTACAGGGTGAAGATGTCTCGATGGGCATCTGGTTGTCGGCCGTTAAACCCACCTACATTGACGTATGTGCACTCATTCTAGTCATGTATTATACTCACCTTGTTACTCACCTTGTGTGGCCTCACTGGTAGGAAACTCCCCCCGGGGAGGCCCAGGGCTTAGCAGATTAGTCCATGAAGAAGCCCATCCTAGTATTTCTTATCATACTTAACCTAGTTTTAAAGACATTGAAGGCTAGAGGCCCCAACTGTCTGCTGATCGAACCTATTCCACCTGTTCATTACCCTGTTAGAAAAAAAGTGCCTCCAACAATCTCGGGTGCACCTCATCTTCGCTAATTGAAGTGAATGCCCTCTAGTGCCCTTAGTATTCTCTTCCAGCATAAACAATTCTTGGAGCCTTATAGGCGTTTTTGCTTTGTTCTCTCCGCATGGTATGCAGAGACTTGTCATTTATTGTTTGTATGCGTGTTTGTCGGTCACGCTGTCAGTGACATCAACAAAGTTTGGCAGCAGATATCTCATACACGGGTTGTCAGAACGGGACAAAATTTGACATGTTGATAGACCAAGCCTTGCTGTACGTCATTTCCAAGATTGGTGAACTTTGAAAAACCCAGTGAGTCCTCCTGGGGCGCTAAAATTCACAAGTGGGTAAAAAAAATTTCGTAACACGTATATCATTTGGCTGAGCATGATGAAATTTGGCATGATGACAGGCATTGGTCCATAGCAGGTCTCAAGCAATCTTGGTGAACTTTGGTCTAGTTTTTCCCTCCCTGTGGGGGTCAAAAATTCTGGCACACTTTTTGTTGGAGCACAACAAAATTTGGCAGCATTAGGGGTCTGGCTAATCAACAGTTATTTCCCAAATTTGGTGAACTTTGGTCCGCAATGACACTCAAAATACTAAAAATATGCCAAAATGGTGTTAACTGTGATCGTGTTAAATTGTGGAAAATTGGTGGGTTTTTAAAACAATGTCACATGTGGATGTGAGCTGTCAAAAGGTAGAAAGCTTAATGTATGTTATATTACATGTGCATGTAGTGCTGCTATAATTACCGGC
>Ga0209259_1000412_pt1 | contig 12480 bp, 10 predicted proteins | sample WorMetGr2BELIZE1_FD_187417 | JGI IMG/M metagenome (GOLD analysis project Ga0209259, IMG submission 187417) | Marine gutless worms symbiont microbial communities from Max Planck institute for Marine Microbiology, Germany - Inanidrilus... ...
GCATCAGGGTTATGTTGCATGCGGTTGTTAGTGATCCTAAAAATAATGTATGCACATGCACGCACTGTTTTAACAACCATTTTCCAGGTGTACCTGGCTCAGCTAGTTGCCTGTTTGATGTTCTGCTTCCATGTGTCCTGAAATAGAACCTTTGGGAATAATTTGCATGGGTTTTTTACTGGCCAGTACCTTCCAACGAGCTCCGTTTCCAGGCTGGAGTAAGTATGCCTGGTTTGTTTTTGTTTTGTCTGTTAACTGCTGCTAGCATTGGGCAGCAAAAAAATGTTGGGAACTACATGGAAAAGAATGCTTTTCTTGAAAATTTTTCTATCTATGCACCCTTGCTGGTAGGCCTACTGTAAGCATTGTACCACTCTGGCATTATCGGGCATTAGGCCTACTGGGCATTACCAGGCAGTAATGGGCATTATTTAGTGCGACTCCGACATACTTCTTGTTGTTTTTTGAAACTGCACATTGGTCGATAAAGTGCCAAGCAGAAGCGTCTTTTGGATTTTTTACACAATGAGCATATATGATATGCTGCCAGGTCGAGGTGAAGCCGTACGTTCTCGATGACCAGATCTGCGACGAATGTGCCGGCGTTCACAGCGGCGGCAAGTTTGCTCCGTTCTTCTGTGCCAACGTGACCTGTCTGCAGTATTACTGTGAGCCGTGCTGGGCGCGTATCCACTCCGCGCCGGGCCGCGAGTTCCACAAGCCGCTGGTGAAGGAAGGCGCCGACCGGCCTCGCGCAATGCCCTTCCGCTGGTGTTAAGACGCACGGTTCACGTTGCGTGGTTGCTGAGTGTGGCTTGTGCGAGGATGAAAGTGACGAGCGAGTTTATCATTGTGGTTTGCTGTTGTGCTTCTATTTACTTTTTTGGCGACTCGCCGCAGTCTAGGCACGTTGTAGTTGCAAGTTTCAGCACCTCATCGTATTCCAGTCTCTTCCTTCGCTGAGTGAAGTGTTCGGCCTTCTCAATTCAACTTCACGACAGTTTGGAAGTTGCTATTTTTTCAGTTTTTTGTTTGTTGTAGTCGGTGTGGCATGGTTGGTGTGTGTTTTTGATGTTTAGCACATAGGGTCCGTGTAATCAGTACATGGACGCTGACGCTGAGACTATCGTATAGATGTTATGCTTGTACAAATAGTTATTTTTTGGATTTGATTTTAGTAATACCGTCGCGGATTCTGTAGCCACTTCTGCTGCACGTTTTATCAAGTTTTTCTGCGGTGTTTGCATCATCGTTTTGCACAGATTGATGGTCTGCTTTTGTTCATTTGCCACTGACTTTTTAATTTTTATGCATGTGTGCGTGTGACTTAGGGAATTTCGACGCACCGTTTTCTACTAGAATGTGATGATTTCTACCAAAGAATACGCAACAGCTGTGGCTTGTTAGACTCATTTTATTTATTGATTTATTTATTGTGCACCCTGATCACGTGTACAGTTGAAAATGATAACTTCAGTATTTCTTAACGAGTCAGAGCTGCACTTGGTTTGTCACTGCAGAGTTAATTTCAGCATCATTATTCGATATACACTGTGATTCAAAAAAGGAGCCACTTCTCTCTTGCTCATATCTTTACCAAATCTGACTGATTTTCAGAATTCTTTTGCCCACGGACTCAGCAGTAAATTTGCCCCGTGTGGGTCCCGGGGCTGTAAGTGTGTAAGTAAGTATGTGATAAATTTATGAAGTGCTGAAACCAGAATAGGCCCTCTCCACTTAAAGGCCGGATGTCGTCGTAGGTGACTAAATCTGGCTTTAGTTTTGTGTTTATTTTGTGTTGTCGTACATTTCTTTTGATTGGTGAATGTGTGCTTTTGTTGTGCTAGGTTTTGTTTTTCCATAACAAGCCAAGAGATTGGCTTGGGGAACGTCTCTGAAATGACATATTTTGTGTCGAGTGAGACTTAAGTCCACAATTCAATCATTGTAAATTCGCAGTAATGCATTGATCACAGGTCCAACTACATGTGAATAACATCACTACACTGCCACGTGAAATATGGTCAGAAACTAGAGACAGTCTGAAACAGATGCGTAAATAACAGTGAATAACAAGACACTGTTGCTGTGCATTTGAGCTCTTCGGTGATCACTTTACTGTTGAATCTACATGAAAGATTTCGTAAAATTGATGAACATATGGTTAAGTTACGTGCAAGAAGGTTGATTGTCTCATGTGCCCTCCCTGTGCACCTGTGCACTTTCCTGCTGAACTCGGCAGAGATCTTATGTTTGGTAGGCAACAACTGTTGATTTCGATTTTGCTAACGGCATTTTTTTCAAACTAGTGTAGACCAATTTAGAGTTTCCGCTGACAGCGTCAGTGACTGACTGAAACTTAATTAGGTGCAAATATATTTTGCCAGTCTTTTTTCTTTGTCGTAGCACATGCACATAGTTAATCTGCCAGTTAAGTAATTTTAAAATCGGTCATCATTTGTTGAAGTTATAGGAAGAGTACAACGGTTCCATTTTTTACTCACAGTGTAGTTGTGATTTTTGTTCAATTGTGGTATTTTGTTGAACTAATGAAATTGTCATCATTTTTCTTATATTGAAAATAATTGGGTGACAGGTATTTACACTGTATCCAGAAAAATACTAGCCACAAAAACGTTTTTCAGTAACAACCAGAATCTTGCAGTGAATTAAATAACATTTTGTTTGCATAAAACAACATATTTGTGTCTCTGACACTAAATTTTATAGGAATCAGTCATCCCGTTTAAAGAGATTTTCAGTTTATACCATGTCACTGCACGTTGATAAGCAAACGAAATCTTGTCAAAAGAAGATTTTAACTAAAATATTGTATAGAGTTGAAGAAGGAAGCGGTGCTAAAGAACTATTGGCTAAGTTCCAAGAAGAACTGGTCTGTCGTATAAAATGACTGCTGTACCACACAAACTGCAAACCCAGTAATGGTCAATATTGTGCTATTCTCGGTGATGGTGGTTGGGTGAGTGTTTCTTCTGGTACCGGCTCACCTGGGTAGTCCCGGACAAAGGGTCGTAAAACAGTTGTTGTTGTGTTGTTGTCTTGGTGACGGGAATGTTTAGCATGTCAAAGGTCTTGCGTCGTTTTAGGAGACTGCACCAGGAACACACAGAACTGTTCACAAATATATCTTTGTGAAGTCGGACCTTTTTACATCCAAATACGTACGACTAGATTGTGCCAGTTGACATTAAATGTGTTAGAAGCTGTATTTTTTGGCAGTGTTATTTAAAATTTGAAATCTGAGAAAAATTAACGTAGATTTCTACGAACGCATACCATATTGTTTGGCTGGATGACCTAATTTGTGTTAAAAGCACCGTTAAATCCCAGCCAACCAACCGACCTTTATTATGAAGCATGTTTGTGGTTGTAATTGCAAAACGTTTAGGGGTTTACTTTTTTCTGGATATACTGTAATACTGACATGGCAGTTGCTGATTTGCTTTTGCTTTATACGTACCACGTGTTGAGGCATTCTGCACTTTGACGTATGGTAATGATAATAGCATTATAGCTTTATGTAGATGTCTGCACCGTAATTATTTAGATAGTTTTTAGAGTCGTCCATTAAGTTAACTAAGCCTTTGATAAACGAAAACACGAGAAGTGCATAAAGCATTGCCAGAAAATATTTTGGGTGTTATAATAAAATTAAAGTCATAAATATCTGGTTAGGAACAGGAAATAAAGTATCGAAAATATGCCATATGGATTTGACGTTTTTCTCATTTTAATGTTTTTAGGGGTGGTTTTCAAAAATGTTATTTTAATTTGTTTTATTTTGAAGAAATATTGTTACATACTGCTATTTATGATGTGGATGAGCTAGTCTTTGTAATATCGTATCATATGCATTTCATACTTTTCTAGAGTTTTGCTGATCGATGTTTAACTTGAACAGTTTTATAATGAATGGCGTTGGATTTGTAACATTTTTAATGTCGCGCCGAAGATGGGCGTTATGGCTTATTTGAATTATTTGTAGATTTGCCATAGCGTTTTTGCCAGTTCTGGTGTTTTCTATTTTTGTCTGTTGTTGCCGTCTTGCGTTGCATGTTAGTAACGTAATATATTGATGTAGATCACATGTGAATCATTGGGAGTGAAGCAGATGTATAACTAGATGAGGTAGCTTGTAAGTCTTTCTGTGTTCTACTGTTGTCTGGTATGAGGATGGCACTCTGTACTGCTATTGTTTATATGCAGTAACTGTATAGTTTGTACTATTCACAGTTCACCTTTTTCTTTACAGTTTTGATGTGTTACAAGCGGAGGCTTATTGCATATGTTTCTGCCCATTTGTGTCGTGAAATTTAAGTTGAATAAGAAGTACGATGATTTTTCTCCACAGTTTCTGAGTTATGTGTGACTTTTATGCCTGCAAAACTCAGTTGACGTGACTACTTGCACGTGAATGCGTCTGTTCACGTGCGTGTAAGTTTGTTGCATCTGATTTGTTAATTTAATTTAATTGTATAAATACTATCAATTAATTGTGTATTTTCTCACTAATTTGTATACAGTAGCTTAGTGTAGGCTTTTCACTGCAGTCGTCGAATTATTGTATTATATTGTAGTAAACTTTAATTTATGTAATTAGTTAGTATTTAATTATGTGGTGTGGTATTCTTTCCGTGTGCCATTAACTTCTTCGCACAGTATTTGAGTATATGTATATCTGTGGAAAAGGTGGTGGAATTAATAATTGTAAATTACATACAGCATGACTGGCAAGCGTGAAATTATATTTTTTTATTGCCATCATGGGCTGTTGTTATTGATGTAGCAGAAACGTGCATATCCTTGTGTTCAGTGGTACACAATAACTCATCAGTATTTCATTTCTTTGTTGTTTTTATTTGTAACATTTGATGATATATGTGTAGGTATCGTGTTGACCCAATTTGTGTTAAAAGCACTGTTAAATCCCAACTAACCAATCAACTAATGGTAGGTATCGCTTATTTTCATCTGTTTGTTTTCAAAAGCCAGAATGACTGGATTCGTTAAAGTTAATTTACCAGAAAACACGCCTGACTTCATATTGAGAAACACCCAAACATGGTCGGTGTGTGTGTTTTCAGTGACAACAGAATATGAATCCACTTTTATGTGTTAAGTATAAGACTACTTGTTCTTTTTTTCATAATGGAAATTGGGTTCTTCTTGCGAACTCTGTAACACTCCTTGGACATTTCCTAAGCTATATTTATACAAATTGCCATCAACTCCAAACATAGCCTACCGTAAATACCACAGATCAGCTGCATCGTCTTTGTTCGTCAGTATTGTGATTGATTGCAGTGGGATTTTGGCTGTTGTTACTTATCCGTATACCTCATGCATGTTTGTGATGTTTACGCCTTCACTGTACACTGATGCATGCTTGCGGCTTAGAGCGGCGGCGGCGTTTAAGTGTGACTGTGTGTAAATCGCGTTAGATATTTGTATTCGGTAATCAGTTGGTGTTTTTGAGTATAGTGTTGAATTGTGTCCACCGTTGCACAGTGGTTGCGATGTCTTCGTTTGTGAAATTGCTGTGGTGCAGCCCATTCAGTTGCCAGTTTTTGTCACTTTGAGTACCAAAAGAGCCATTGAACCCAAGCAGCAAAATAAACCAACCTGTCGTTCTTAAACATAAAATATTAACTAAAAACAATGTTAACTTATAAGTCTACAACCAGTTTTTTTACCACCACCACCCACTCATATTTTTATGTATTTATGTGTATTGAGCACTTATTGTTAATTTTCAAATATCATTATACTTAAAATTTTACCTTTATTAAAAATAATTTTTCTTCAAAATAATCTACCCCCAACCAACCAACCATCAAAATAATCTATTACTGTAAAGGTGTGATATGAACTAATTTGTGTTGAAGGCGCCATCAAACATCTAACTAACCAACCTAAATCAGCCTGTCACTTTCAATAAAAAGCTTGGGTCCCTTTTGCAGATAGTAAGTACACTGTGTCTGGAAAAAAAGGTGCCACTCTACCCTTGTCTGTAGCTCTGACCAATTTTCAAGATTCTTTCACTGGGCAGCTTAGCGGTAAATTTCTAGTAAAGTGATAATTAAACATGTTCAAAGCATCACTACACTACCGTGTGAAATATTAATGTCAGAATACCAGCAACAGTCTGAAACATACATATGCACAGTGGTTGCAGTGTCCTCATTTGTGAAACAGTGTGAAACATACATTGTGATTAACGGTCAATCATCAGGTAGTGTAGCGATGTGTACTGTTGACACTTGACGTGCTGACTGATGCCGTCAGTTACTGAACCTGAACAGTGATTGCATATGCAGGCGGTTTATTGTGATGCCTTCCTTCTTGGTTGCTGCAGAAGCGTAGTCAGTCATTCTGTCGGGTTTTTTTTGGTGTGGCCACTGTAAATTTCTTTCTGTCAGTGCAACAAATGATGCTTTCGAATGGATGAGTCTTGCATGGCAGTTTGCTTTATTCAGTTCTGGAGCATGGTGACTTTTGAGAACAAACCTTTCAGAAGGTAGTATAGCAACATGCTTAGCATGGATTGGATCTTTAATTATCAGTCGACTGCTAAAAAAAGCGCCGTTAAACCCCAACCAACCAACCAACCAACCATCAGTCAACTGCATATTCACTGCTAAGTCTGCTAGTGAAAGAATTTTTAAAATTCGGTCAGCTTATGGCGTAGTTAAAGGCCAAAGTTTAGTAGCACTTTTTCTTGATGCGATGTATGTTTGATGTGCCCATTTCAGCCACTGAATGTACATCACAGTGAACTGATAGTGTTTCTGTGATCAGGGGATAACGCTGTAGTCTGAACATAGGCGTCATGCTATGATAAATAACTTTTTATGGTCCTAAATTTTCACCTGTTAGATAGTCATAGTTTGGTGTGTGTGCATAGTGTTTCCTTGTTTTGGTCTAAGATTTTCAAGTACGTGGTGTTGTTGCTTTTTATGCTGTACTAGCATAGCCTGTACTTATTTACACGTAGCTGCTAGCTTCACAATGAGTCATTGCACCGATGCACTCTTTCCGGCCTCCGTGTCCTTCCCGCACTTAATCTTTCTCTTTCTCCTCTCCTCCACACTAGTCTAATTGGTATCTTGTGGATCTTGAAGACTCTGCAGAATGTACTAATTGTAACAAGCTACTACTACTACACTACATCCATTCAACGGCCTTTTTTTCCAAGAGAACCTGGGTAAACCGGCAGTAGAATGGTAAACCATTCCGGATTTTACTGGAGCAAGAGATGATCGGGTGGCGGTGGCGTCAGCTGGACTATATGCAAATCATTTGCACCTCACTCCAGACAGACAACCACGCCAGTACCTCACCACTCAGTTTTTACCAGCCGGATGCCCTTCCTGCCACCCAACGAACAGCGTCAAAGTACTGAAGGCTGTTGTACTGCTTACTATAAAACACACACTGACAGAGTATATGACTTAAGTCATTCTCAACATAAGTACTGTGTCTACATGGATGCTGATACTGATGAGCGTCTTCAAACACTCAGCTTACTAGACCTAGTCAAAAGTATCAGTCTGTATGATAAATCATAATTTTTCTAAAGGCGCAAATAATGTAATTTTTGTTGAAAGTGCATTCAAATTCTCCTCAACGAACCAACCATCCCCCATTCTTTTCTTTCCCTCTTATTCCTTGGCCACAGTAAAATGTTCACTGTGCTGTTAAGTACTCCATGCACTGGGTGGCTGACTAGTTCTGTCATGTAATTTAGTCATGTCACTGCAGCTAAACAGTGTTGATATAGAGTCTGCCAACCTACCAGCTGGCCAGCTTTCTTATATGCAACGTGAAGTCTGCGGGAGAGGTGGATGTCGTGTTGGCAGTATGATTAACAGCGTGCTTTAGATTGCATCTGTTCCATTAACTAAAAACTCAAGTACTATTCACAGCCATTTGTTGTAGTTCGTAATAACCGGTGTAATTTTGGTGGTGGCTGGGACAGTCAAATTTTTGGTGATAGTGACATTTCTTTCTTTATACTGATTGCCGTAAGTGCTGTATTGCGGACTAATTGTACATAGTAGTTTCATGTTCGGTATGTATCTAAATGAACTTATCATAGCGTCGCTTACCGTCAGTAATCGACTCAGACGTAGCGCGTTTAATTTATTTGTTTGTTATGCACTTTTTAACGTTTTTAAATTAGAGTGTATAGTAGTATATCATCCGGATGTATTTTAGTATTCAACGTATTTTATATTTGTAGCTTTGTCTGTCCGGCAGTTTTTGCATGATTGATCGCTTTTGTATGTTTTCTTTTTTTATAATAATTGATTTGTTTGTAAAAGTAGCATTATTTTTATTAAACCTTTTCCTCTAGGACTAAATGGCGCCCTCTATGCTATGTTTTTGATTATCTGATTTGTAGATATACTTCGTATGGTGTTCTTCCTACATTTTTATATCATTAGTGTAAGATTGCAGTATTTTCTAGTAAGCTGTCTGGGCATTTCAGTTTTTGTTATCTTAGACATAGAGTCATATTGCCTGTGCTATTATAGTTTTCATCTGTTATTTGGTATGCAGAAATTCAGACGTTTGCAATAAAATATAAATGCATATTCAATAATATCACCATTCTAGTTATGGCCGCCCTGCGTAGCAGATGCGGACATTATATTTTTGCCCTGTGGTTTCTTTCTCCTATCTTCTATTTTCTATCTTTTTTTTATTCCTCGCCTAATCTCAGCGGTCGCAGACTGGATGTCTACCATATTTCTACACATAGTGTGGCCTTAGTGCAAATTTAGAACGCAGGTCTGAAGTGTGCTGCACGTGGCTCGCTGGAAATACAGGACGCAAAAATGATGCAAAAAATCGCCATCTGTGCACCATCGCACAACTTTGTTGGACTATATCTTCGCAACTAAGGCATGTATCGACAATCGGAAAAAACTTGTTAAGCAGCAATATCTCCCCATGTCCTTACAATATGGTGAACTTACGGCCCACTAGTGGCTGAGAACGTTTCTTTAGTTTGGGGCACCCCAGCTAATTTCAACGGGTTTCGCGTTTTGGCAGCGTTACTGTACGGCACTCTACTAGTGGGCGTCAGCCAAACTGCGGCATTGAACAGAGGGCGCCACGTGTATTTGGCAGGGCGGCCATCACGTTGGGCATTGGCCCACATTTCTAGTTAGTTTTATTGTGTTGCCGAAAATATGCTCCGTTATCCAAATTGCTCTGCATTCATTGGATTCTGAGACTCCTTAGAGTAGGCAAATTCTGTGAATTCAGCTTGAATTATGACTACTGGAAGATGGTTGGCGGCTTCTCTCATGCATCCCGGAAGAACACGTTTTCAAGAACTGCATATTTTTGTCGCGCCGTATTTTATAACATGCAACTCAACTCGAGCGGCGTTGTTTTGTGTGATTTTCTCGAGTCTGCGCTCTGCATTGTCTCTCTTGCTTGTCATCTTCCATTTTCTATTCACATATTCACTGCAGCCAAAACGTGAAACTAGTGATTTGTAGCAGGAACCAGCTACCCTTATCCATCCCAAAATTCATTACCCAGTTCTGGGTCGTTAGTTGGAGTTTAACGTCCCTTTCAGCACAAATATGGCTATATCAGAGACGACCCAGTTCTGGGTAATGAATACCCAGTTTTTCACCATGATCGTATAAAATGCTGTCAAATATGGTCTGTGTTTGCATCTGGTTATCAATTTCGGATAGTATTCTGAAGTCATTTTGACTTTACAAAATTTGTCGTTTGAGTTCCGATAGCTTTCTGTCAGCTGTGCTGCTTGATGTGTGTAAACTGTTTTGGCGCCATTTACATTTGATTGTATTCTTGTTTTACTTAACTTACTTACGAAAATGAAATTTAAAACTGTGTTCGGGTACCAGGTAATTGCAACCAGGCACCTGGTTCCTAAAACAGACAGTGCTGCAAATCACTACGTGAAACCGCACCAGTCAAGTCCTGCTCTCTGCACTTGCTGTGCGCTGCTGAATTCTTTCTTTTCACTTCGCGCCGTTTTTCGTGTAATCTAGTGATATCTGGCGTCGGCGATTTTGTTTGGAAACGTTTCATTTAGAGTTCTTAAAGTGATTTGTGTGTAGATTTTTCCCCCACGTTGAGGGAATGGTTTTGTCAGGGCCGCATTGGGGGTGATAAGGGTGCCGCAGTTTGTTAGAAGTGGAAAAACTGTGCTGTGTGGGACTACAGCTTGCTAAATCTAGGAGAAATACTGCAACAGAAATAAATATGAACTTATACGTTCCGTAATTATATTTTTAAATGTTAAATATAAGATAATTTATTCTTTAAAAAATATTAAACTACAATTCACCAGTTTAGCTTTGCTCATGTAGAGTCTAATTACATAACTTAAATAGATATTCTCCGTATTAACTTTATTATTTAATTAATTAAAAGTGCATTTAATGAATTAAAAGTGCCATTAAATCCTAACCAACCAATCAACGTATTATTTTATTGATGAACGCTATTTAAAACTTCCTGTGCAAAATCATGACTTTTTGCGATAAATTATTATGATAAATTATTGCTGCTAGACTGTGTTAAAACCCAGTCAGCCCAGCAACGTGACTACGTCAATAGTGACCTGTTTGATGACGTTAGTGGGTGCTTTCGCATTTTTCTGTGGCATCCGGGCCCGCACTAGGCTTAATGCGGCCCTGGATTTGGTGTGGCGAGAGTTTTTTAAATGTGGTGTTGTTTTGTACTCCTAGGTTCAATGGGTGTATGCATAAACGTTGCCGGAACTAATTCTTGTGCATTTTTGTAAATTCTGAGTGACGGCTCGGGACTTCGGGACATGCGCTCAATTTTTTCTCTGTAAAATATGTTAGTATCATGTCGTGCACACAGGGTAGTATCCCTTCCCTTTTATTGTAAAATTTTCCTTCTGATCTGATCCGCTGTGGCATTTCTAATCGCCACGTGAATCTGAACTTATAGTCTCGTTGCTTCGTCGCTGTTGTCGATGCCACTTTTTCTAGGAATGTTGGAATTTTGTTACCGATCCATGGATCGTCACGTGATTCACGCATTGCATGCAGTATTTGCTGGCACCTTGTTCTCTGTCCTGTACATGTTTATCCAGTGGAGGTTTTTCTGAAAGAAGTGTGCAGGAATTGCGGTGTTGAGCTGAACAAATTGTTTATTTTGAGAACATGGTACTTGCGTACTTAATGTTATAGTGTCTCTGCAGAGAAACAGAGTCTTTTGTGCTTATCCCACCGTAGTACGGTACTTTTGCAACCACCACTCAGAATTTGCCAAATTGTAGATCAAATGTGTTATCAGCTACATAGCCACTTTTACTGTGTTTACATCTATCAACTGAAAGCATAGTGCGACTGTATGTTAGGTCCAATAATAACATTAAAATACGTTGACTGTAATTTTTGAGTAACCAGACGGTAGTAGTGTGGGTGTGCCATACAACAGTTACAACCATATTTATACAGTCCACGGACGGCTTGCTTTGCAGTATACTTGAAAACAGCTGACAGTGACATTAACTAACTTACGGTACTTATTTGTTAAACTTGTTTATAAATGATAAACTGAGTCAGACGTATTTTAACGTATTGTAAAGCCATTTTTTCGTATGCATATTATACGTATTTTACCATCAGACATAAAATACGTATTATACTTACGGTCGCACTATGACTGAAAGAATACACTAACGGAAAGGATCTGTAACAATCTAACATTCGTGAACTCTTTAAGCAGACGAGTTGCAAAAATATTGTAAATTTCGTCAGAACTATAAACTTGTATGATAAAACCTAAACTTTGTTGAAAGCGCTGGTAAACTTTTACCATCCAACGGACGTGTAACAGTAATTATGCAAGTGACTTGGTGTGAGGTACAGCATTTTCTCTTCTTGACTTTCTCATGGAAGCCCTTGATGTAGCCGTGCATTCTGCAATGTGCTGGTTATTTGTACTGTCAGCGATTAAATTTTTTGTACTGTTTGGGTGATCTTGGCATCTATTTTGTATAATTATGCGTTTGAATAGCCGTTGTTTGTGCGCAAATAAATATGAATTTTGCTGTGAAACTTGCTGGTTTTTATTCATAAGTTGCATAAATCGCAAGCAGATAGCAGAGTCGACAGAAACAAACTAGCTTCAGCGTCACATACTACTTGCTTTTAACGAAGAGATCAAATCTTATATAATAGACTACATATTGGATATGCACGTTTAACCAATTCTTATATCTGATCACAGATCCTTCAGAATGCACTCTCATCAGCTACTTTCTGTTAAATACATACACTGTGATTCATAAAAAAACGTGGTAGTACATTTGTGATCATAACACTGGAAAATCTTGATGGATTTTTAATCTAACGCAATTATAACTTATTTTTTCCTAATCTTGATTTTCAGTTTTTGATATTTTTTAGTTCTCTTATACAACATACCTAACCT
>Ga0209259_1000413_pt1 | contig 12462 bp, 11 predicted proteins | sample WorMetGr2BELIZE1_FD_187417 | JGI IMG/M metagenome (GOLD analysis project Ga0209259, IMG submission 187417) | Marine gutless worms symbiont microbial communities from Max Planck institute for Marine Microbiology, Germany - Inanidrilus... ...
AGAGAGTAGGCAGGAAGGGCGAGGGCAGGGAGAGAATGAAGGAGGGGAGGCAGGGAGGGGAGGTAGAATGTTTACACGCCAAATTTCATGTGAATGTGTTCATTGTGTCGGCTTCCGGTGGCCAAAAACCACAATTTTGGGGAAATTTTGACTTTTGTAGATATATGTAACCAGACCCCGTCAACTTAAAACCCAACTCCATAACCCCCTTGAGCAAATCTAACGAAATTTTAACAGCCAACGCATCCTGAAACGGAGTACAAACTCTGCAGATTTTGCGAAAATCGCGCAAGGGATATGCCAGGGCTGTGAGGCGTTTATATTCCACATTTTGATCATATCTGAGTAAAAATTTCAGTTTTGGGGTCCTATACCCTTACAATTGCACCGATGGGGGTGAAATTTGGCGTGGAGGAGGGAACCAAAGGAGCGAGGGTGAAAAACCTCAAAATCGGCCTCTGAGTAACTTGCATGCAAATTGTCGCGAGCCGAACAATCATTATGATGTTCTGTTGTGGCCATCTCAGTGACCACTGAATAGTAAAAGATCATTAGTGAATGATGTACCTGGAGCTCGAGTTCTGCGGAACTTGACTACTGGTTTCTCATTGTGTTCAGTGTCATCAGCATCGTCCTCGTCATCATCCACAATACGCTGTCGTTTCGTACGTCGTCGTTTCACTGGGGTCTCACTGTGTTCAGCATCATCAGCAGCATCGTCCTCGTCATCATCCACAATACGCTGTCGTTTCGTACGTCGTCGTTTCACTGGGGTCTCACTGTGTTCAGCATCATCAGCAGCATCGTCCTCGTCATCATCCAGAATACGCTGTCGTTTCACTCGTTTGTTTTCATCACGCTTGGCATCACCATCAGCATCTTCGTTGTCCTCATCCAGAATACGTCGTCGTTTCGTATGTCCTATAAATCAGCATTTGTCTGCATACACAAAGCCCTGAAATCCTAAATTTAAGTGCCTACTTAGGGTCAACTGTGGAAAACAAATGTGGATGCTGTTGTTCTGTACGGGTAAGTGAAATACTGTACTTGATTTTCACATTCCTGGTATGCTATGAAATTTTTTGGTAATGGCAAATAAACATGCGGACGAAAATGCATTTGTTTTAATGCACTATGTAATGCCAAGGACTATCACAACAGATGATGGCCGCCATCTTTAAAATCGGAAAATCCTCCATTTTGAAATAGGAAAAGTGCTGTATCTTGGCTATAGTTGGACAAATTGCCATGACAGTTGGCACTGTAATGCAGATTAGGCATCTGTCCCTCAGGGCTATCCCAGTTTAGCAATGAATGACTGTGGACAGTGGCCATCTTAAAAGCCCCAAAACTGCCATGAATTGGCAATGGTCAAACTATCATGCATTTAGAATGGCAACATAAACTGACACTGGAACTCTAAACAGACAAGGATTTGGGCTATACACTAACCAATGAAATCCTGCCATGTGTTAGAATTTCAAGTTTCTGAAAAATCAAGATGGACGACACTTTTTAACACTAGTCATAGCATCATGAAAGGTGGTGGTGCAGTAAAATTTGATGGGACTATACAACCATGTTCATTTGCAAATACTACCATTGAACAAAAGCAGGCAAAGGTTGAAGAGGTTATAGAATGAATAAAAAAGCGGCTATGCACAGCAACTTCTTAGTCTCATACCAATAAGAAATGTTAAGAATTCATTCACTGCATGCAGTTTCAGACTGTGGCACAGACTCTCCTGTACAGTGCATGAAGGCCGTTGATTGTCGGAAGAAAAAACTGTCCTTACAAGTTCAATTTAAAACTCGATAACTCTGGAATCACTTGAGCACCCCTATGGACTGAAAACCTCAATGTCACCCTGACTAAATGAAATACCAGCACTGCATGCATTGCTCCAGAATTAATTCATGAACAAATGGCTGTCGTAGCTCATGCTCAATTGTAACAAACATCACAACAGAAACAGTTTAGTTACCTTGTTTGTCTGTCGATTCAAAAGTACTCTTGTTCTTGTCTACACATAAAGACCACACAAATAAAGATAAAATTATGAGCATCAGTACTTGCAGATATTTCAGTCATTAAGTAAAATTTCTTACTGACATGACATCCCTCTCGATCTGCATTTTAGAGCTACAGTTACTACAGAACATTAATTCTTGTAATTATAAGAAACCTCAGGCTGAAAGGGAAACCCACTGGTGAGCGGGCCAAAAAAATTGCATCGTCTATTTGTAGAAACCAAGCATCATTACTCGGTGAGAAGCTATAGCTTCAGCCAAGTACTGGATTCACTTTATGGTGCGTTTTCACGGTGTTCACGCATTCGGCTATAACCTCACCAGAAGTGAACTGATTTGGATTAAATTTGCGGCACTCTGAGAACATTGTCTGCCGCTGGCCCTGGCGGATTTTGGGCGCGATCCGCGCAGAATCGAGAGCGAGAGAGCGAGGTGAAATTTGTTTTTTGTGAGGTAAATAATGCACGACTTTACGATTTCCGGTCGGCCAAATTTCATGCAATTTACACACAAGACGTGGATCGGTGTTGCGATGAATCCTTTCGGAACAGAATTTAGCAAATTTCCCCATAAGGGGTCCTTTTTTCAAATAACGAAAATTTGTCGCCGAAATCTTCAGTGACTTGCGACTTCAGGCCGCAATATCTCTGAAATGATTACAAATCGCGGAAACTCACGACCAATCGGCATGTCTACGGGATGTTCACTTTCCATTTTTACCGTTGGAATCAACTCAAAGTCATTCCCCTGTACAGCAGACTGCGCACGAAGAACGACGTTCTTCATTGCCGAATCCATGTACTGCAGCAGACGTGATGTCGCACTACTGATTCATTCGCGTGGCAGCGCCACCTAACCTTGACGTCGTGTTACTGTTAAGGTTAGAGTAAATTTTCGTGTATAATAATTAATCGAATAATCGAGTAATTGCTACTAATAAATTTATTTCTTACGTAATAAATAAATAATTTTTCTGGAGTAAACTAATAATGATATTAATAGGTCCTTGGATACCTGTCTTTAGACGGGATACCGGAACAATGTATATTAGATGATTGCAGACTGCAATGCAACTGATCGACATACATGTATGACTTTAAACGAGATATTTAAAAAACGGCTGAACCGATCCATTTGCCATTTCGGTTGTGGAATCGAGTGGGCCGAAAGATGCACAAGTTCAATCGTATTCGCCAGGTGGCGCCAATGTGCCCTCATGGGAGTACACGTTGCCGTCACCTGTCGAATAACACTGAACCATACATCTACGATGGCGACGCGCCTTATGTCAAATTACTTTGACCACTTGTCATCTTTGGACACGCCGACTTAGACAGCTGCACAGATAGCCAAGCGCTTCCAGCCGAGTACTGTATTGTGGGCATTCCACACAATACAGCCATCTAGTTTTAGTTGACTTTAGTCGACAATGAATAGACTAAATAAAGCCTTGCAATTAAAGTGAGTAGATATTTCAGTAGTATAACAGGTCTAAAGAACATCCTTACCAGATATGTCATGTGGCTAACTGATTGATGTGAGAGTCTGAATGCTCCACTGCTGTTGCTGAACCGGCTATCTAATCTGAGTTACCACTGCATTTGCACTGAATTGACTTTCTGCAAGATTCCGCTGGTAAGGGCATGCTTAACATTATAAGTGAAATCCTACCACAATAATACCGGTATTTGCAGTTGTAGACTCAGTCACCGTACACTTGGTTGTAAATTAGCAACTTTGTAGCATTAATAACAACACAATCACGGATAGCAGACTTCAACACGGTGTCGCATTTTGATGAAATCAACCAAACAGTAGTTGTCTGACATCCAAGTGTTGCCCTCACGTGGCAAACTTCATCGAAATATAACATATAATATACTGGCCCCATGGTATAACAAGTTGTCAAAGTAATTTGGCATAAGGCCGCATTGCCGCCGCACATGCACGGTTCAGTCGCATTCGCCAGGTGGCGCCAATGTGCAGCCCATATATAAAAAGCCAAAAAATGGTTGCCATGGCAACGTCCCTTAGAACCTCAAAATCGGCTATGTCTTCATCGGATAGCTTGACCCCAAAAACCCACCCCCTAGAATCAAACAGCGTGTCGCTAGCTATCACACAACCGAAGTTATAGCCCTTCGAAGCCAAAAAGTGGTTACCATGGCAACGTCCCTTAGGTGCAGGGTATCGGCAATATCTGCATTCTGTCAACCGACCACTCAAACCCCACTCCATAACCAATTGCCTAGTCGCTGTCGTTCACACAAAACCAGCTAATAGCAATTTTAGTCCCAAAATTGGTTGCCATGGCAACAACCCTTAGAAACTCGATCTCGGCTATATTTTCTTCGGATAGCTTGACCCCAAAAACCCACCCCTAGAATTAAACAGCGTGTCGCTAGCTATCATACAACCAAAGTTATAGGCCATCAAAGGCAAATTGCGTCCCAAAATTGTTTGCCACGGCAACGTTCCTCAGCACCTCTACACTCCCATCTAACACATGATTCCTTGGGCCCATCCAAGCCCACAACCCAAACGGCATCTCGATCGGTTTAGCCGTTTTTGCATAGCTCACCGCATAGTGTGCCTATACTTTACAATGAGACGCCCCTTTCCCCCCTCAAAATTGCCCCTTCCCATGGGGGGATCTGGAGCCCCATCTAATACATGGTTACCTGGGACCACCCGAGTGCACAACCCAAACGGCATCTCGATTGGTTCAGCCCTTTTTTCAGGGCTCACTAATGTGACAGAGCGACCGACAGACCACGCTACTCAGTCAGTAACAATAGGCAGCATCTACGTACATAGTATTGCGATGCGGCCTACAAATTAGTCCCATGCGAGACTGACGGTCAACTCCTTTTGAGTGGCTTTCAAGCACTCGTAACCTTGACCTCGGATCGGGTCATACGGTATACTGTCGTGCATCAGTCATTGACCTCTATCTACATACCAAATTTCATTGAAATCGGAAAAACTTTTTTCTGGATTGACTGACCACAGGGACCCCCAATTTCAAGGTCACGTGATGCAAAAAGTAAGACAAATATCAAAAATTCGGCCCAACCAAATTTAGATAGTGTGTTGTAGTTTAAGAATTAGTGGTCATTTGCCAGCTCCCATTGTAAATGGCTGAGGATACAGAGTTCGAAAAGTGCAATTTTCGGAATTTCAGAAGCCCCGTGACCTTGACCTTGTATCGGGTCAGACGGCATACCGTCGTGCATCAGTCATAGACCTCTATCTACACACCAAATTTCATTAAAATCAGAAAAAAACTTTTTCTGGACAGACTAACCGCAGGGACCCCTCCATGTTCAAGGTCACATAACACAAAATGTAAGACATATATCAAAAATCCGGCCCAATCAAATTTAGATATTGTGCTCTAGTTTAAGAATTAGTGGTCATTTGCCAGCTGCCATTGCAAATGGCGGAGATAGACTTGGAAAAGTGCAATTTTCGGAACTTCAGAAGCTCCGTGACCTTGACCTTGACCTTGGATGGAGTCATACAGCATACCGTCGTGCATCAGTCATCGACCTCTATCTACGTACCAAATTTCACTGAAATCGGAAAAAAACTTTTTGTGGACGGACGTACGGACGGACATTTCCCCCTCTAATGTTATTAGGTCGACTCGGAGTCAACCTAAAACACGAGGTCATCCACGAAAGTGGAAGTACATAACGTTATCACAATTTCGTCAGAGGAGGACTGAGCCACTGCCACAGGCAACATGCACAAAAAATTAGTGAAGATCGGCCTTGTTTTTTTTGAGATATGCAAGTGGGCAGACATACTCATTACAATACTTTGTAACTCTTCTGGGGGCAAAGTAAAATATGGACAAATGGCAGTCGTGAATGACCCTCATGTCATATACCGCAAATGTTTGTTAATGAAGACATTTCATAATATACTGTCATAACGCACACTTAATTGTAACGTAAACAAAGCAACCGAACCAGTTTAGTTACCTGGTTCATCTGGTTCGACGTCATTCTCCCGTTCGTCTGGTTCGACATCGTTCTTGTCTACACATACATTAAGACAATATTATGAGGATTGGGGATGGCCGATTTAAATCGGGCTAATTTTAATCCCTGATTTAAATCACGATTAAAATCAAATGATTTTTGTGTCAAAAAATCATGTGATTTAAATCACAGCTGCCTGTTCACTAACACTCTCTGTTAGGGCTAAACAAACAATACTGAACACAAGCACATCCACTGTTTGAAGTTGTTCCAGTATTCATTTCTTTTATTTATTGATTATGAGTCTGAGAGAGCACTTGACACAGTCCTGAGTAGCACTTCGTTAAAAATACTGTTCAAAAAACAGTTTGTTAGTAAGCTCAGTTGTTTTAGTTATTCTATGTAACATCGTCTCTGATATAGCCGTATCTGTGCTGAAAAGGGACGTTAAACTCCAACCAACCAACCAACCAACCTATTCTATGTAACAAGTAAGTAACCAAGTTAGCAACAGTCAAGTGTTATCTTTCTGTATCTACGGCAGTATTGGCATTTGACAACTGTAAGACGAGTTGTTATAAGCATGCACACTACTAGTGTACTACCAGGGTCATCTGCTGCATCGTGCATGCAACAGGTCTGTAGCTCCTATCTCCTATTATAATTTCTTAATTCTCTACCTTCAGTTATCCTTTTAAGTCCTACATAATGCTTGTCATTTATTACATCATCATATCGCGTTAGTTGGCGTTTTGGCATAATATACGCCAGAAAATTTGCCAAAAACGCCAAACGCCGACCACTATAAATTTTGGCATTTTTGGCAAAATGCCAAAATTTATAGTGGTCGGCATATGAAAAGTGGCATCTTGATCCATCCAGTCGTTTGGCCACAATAGACATGAACCAAAGATTGGGTGGGGGCTGTGCCCTTTTTCCTGGGGGGGAGCTCGGTCCCCATCGACCACAAAGTCGCCTGGGCTGAGGCCTACCTCCATACCCTTTAGGGGAGGGGAGATGGGTCCTCAATCCCCATCTAACACAATGTCGCCTAGGCTGAGGCCTACCTCCGTACCAAGTGGTATCCTGATACATTCAGCCGTTTGGCCACGACTGAAATGGGCCGAAAATTGGGGGCTCTGCCCCCTTTTTGGGAGCTTGATCCCCATCTAACACAATGTGGCCAGGGCCGAGGCCTACCTGCATGCCAAGTTTCATCTTGATCCATCCAACCGTTTGGCCACAGTACACCAACGTCACAGACAGACAGACAATGGACTGATAGCATAGGACGAACCGTTTTACAAACGGTCACCCAAAAATTTCCCATGCACTGTACATTTGCAGTCAGACCTGAGACCGAGATGTAATGTGTCACATTAAGTAAATTGGTCATTCTCGTCTCACTCACTCATACTTATTGAGTGGTGATGACTCCCCAACCTGTCAATCTTGCGGAATTCCACTCACAATAAAACACATATTAGTGGAATGTGCCAACTTGCGGGACATTCGTGAAAAATACTTCACAGTGTCCTCTCTTGCAGACTTATTTAACAGAGTTGACAATCATACTGTAATTGGTTTTATCAAGGAAACCCATTTTTACCACCAACTGTAATCTTTGTTAGTTTAATTTTATATTAGCTGTATAGCCTTGATTTTACACTCTATTTTTATCATTTGTTAGTGATTATCTGATTTTATTCCTACGTTCTCATTCTGTAGTTATCCACCATTTATGGCACTGAATGGCCTATAATATGCTGATGTGCCGTTAAGAAACTACTCACTCACTCACACTCACACGTCACATTAAGTAAGCGTATTAAAGCGTGAATTAAAGCAAATGGTGAATCTTTATTTGCCTAAATAAAATGAGCTAGTATAGGCATATATAGGCCTAACTCATAGCAACTACTGTAACTGCTGTGTTCGTGCAAAATGTGAAAATTTGACTGCTGGATCACAGTGAAGAGGGATGCTAAAAATGTCCGGCGATTCGTACGCCAAAAGTCGAAACCCCTGTCGTTCCATACGACAAAAACTGAACTCACCGGCGTTTGAACGCCAGCTTGTTTTACGTTAACGTGAGCCCTGATCATATAGCATTTGTACTCTTAATCGTCCCCTTGTATTACTTGCTTGTACAAAAAATATAAAAAATCTTATTAAAATTAAAAAATCCGATTTAAATTTTTAAAAATCTATTTTTATAATTTAAACAATCATATTTTTCCAACCCTGATGAGGATAAGTACTTGCAGATAGAAATGACTTATTCTACTGCCATACAGAATGAGTCATAGTCAGAGTAACATGTCATATGCGACATCATAATTTTATGACATTTCAGCTGCCTATAACAGCCTCATCCGTTCACTTTTTCACTTATCCTCTGTCATCCTCAACATTTATTTAAAAGGCATTATGACACCATACTGTAAATAACACTTATCGTCTGCTTATGATGTTGATCTTTCAGTTCGATGTATCAGTACAAATTAATGTAGAATCAGACATATACATGTACATGCATGTCAAGTGTCTTACTGCCAGAGAGTTAGTTAGAGGGCTGTAATGGCAAACGACCCACATTTGTAAACCAAATGACTATAAGTCTGTAATGTGAACTATGCAACTTCGGGTTACTTAACTGGAAACACACTTCACATGGTTTGGGTTAATTCCAGCTTCCGACCTAGATTGTTCGCAATTGGTTAATATTATGTGTTATTGACAGTTAATTTATACATTAATTCTGTGTAGTTTACATTCTATTTTACAGCAACAAATGTATATCAGTTTTTATTCATCGAACACAATTATGCACAAACAATGCAATGTACCTTCCAGTACTGTTTTCAGAGTACGTCCACTGAATGCCCTGCCACTGTCGACGGCTGACAGCAGCTTTCCCACCTTCGCCAGTTCAATGTGATTGTCCTGCAGCCTATAGTTCTGTTTGTGCGTTCCCACGTCGTGCCCCATATGACTCGACAACCACTGCAGCTCGTTGGGCGACATGTCGATCATCTGAAAGCAAACAATTACGATAATGATGTTGACAGCTATGAGTATAAGCAGTAAGCTGCATATGATTTTCTGTTGTCACAGTGCAGCGTGGCAGTGCTTACACTGTTGTAAGAGCCACCAGCCAATCCTATGTAGATAGACAAATTTTGGGGTGTCAGAACTCCAAAACCCTCTAACCGACTGACATAAAATTTGGCATGGGTGATTACATCAGCGATATCACCCACAACCAAAAATTCAAAGCGATCACCCCATTGGGGCATCCCGGCATATGGGTGAAATATCACTCTCGCACGGATGGTAGTTTTCCTTTTTTGTGACCCCAAATTTCGCGTGTGTCCCGAGGCAAAACCGCAAAACGGATTCTTACATGGTCTGATTCATACGATGTCAATTCGGGGCTATTGCATTCCTAGAAGAATAAAAATGAGGAAAGTTTCTGTGCCCTGTTTTATCCCTTAATACACTCCCAAAAAGCAGCATGAATAGGTATTCTTAAGCCAAACACAAGAAATATTCAAACTTCCGTATTATCAAAAGTAATGCAGTGATATCCACCACATTTTGCACAGTGTTAACCAATCATCAGAGCAGCTTATACTTGGTCATATGACAAATACTATATACTACAACTGTCATTCAACACAACATTTCAATGCCACACGTGATACTTCATATCAGATTATTGTCAGTCCAAAGGGTCACTGGTCCGAAAGGTGTGGAATGGCATTTTTGTGAATACAATGGAGATAAACTTTGCATTCAATGGAGGATAATGCAAGATATGTCCAGTAAACTGCTGCAAGTGAAACATGCCTGTGCCACAGTGGCAAGGTGCTTCCGTAGTCGTGTAGTTGTCAGATTCGTCGGCTTATTCATCTGAGCCTGTTGAGCAACCTTCTGCAACACTTTGTAGAAATTAAGACGAGACGTTGGAGATGCCGGCAAAGCGAAAACGTATCGATTCTCTTGCAGTATACCGCAATCGTCCCGCATGTTGTTTAGTGTCATCGTGCTGTTGTACATTTCCTGAGTCAGCAAAATAGGTACAGGTCGGCTCCGCTTTCCTATCACGTGGATAACTTTCAACCTGCACATTCAAACTCACCCCTCTGCAAACCTTTTGAAATTACCCAATATTCCCTCATATGTTCTGCACTCCATGTGGCAATCAGTGCCAAAGTTTTTAGCGAAGTGAACTCACGTTCACGTTCGCTGTATGCTATCACCCATCCGTCTGTCATCTGTAACACTCGTGCACCCTACTCAGCCGGTTGAAATTTTCCGCAATGTTTCTACACCATTTGGTAACTTGGCCATCCGCTGACATCCGTGGAAAATTTTACGGAGATCATCCCAGGGGAACCCCTCCGTGAGGGGCATTAAACACAGAGAGGTGGCCAAACATAGCAATTTTAGACCTATCGAAGGCTATATCTCGGAAACGGTGTAAGATAGGAGGTAATCACTAACAGGAAGTCATACATAAGGCTTCGATTGGTACCAAAATCGGTGACCTTGCATGACCTTGAACGGCATCATGGCCCTTATTTTGCGTTATTTCACCGAATTCGTGTACAATGTTGTTGTAAAACAATTATTAGGCCTACTCGTTTTCAAAATCTACTTTTGATAGTCTATGACCATATTAATATGATCAGCGCAATTATTCAGCGATTATATGGGCAAAACAAGAGGAGGCAATGGCCTCCACTTCAGACTGTAGTTGCCTTCGCCCATGTCTCCTGGTTTCTTCTAGCAGTGGGCAGGTCCATTGTGTAGCACAGTGGGTTGGACAGGCGAGTCCACTTTAAAACTCGGCTTGATGGGCGTAGGTGCTAGCATTAGCGTAGATGCTTAGTACAAACTAGGAAGTCGGTTCAATGGGCGTAGTCGCTGGCCTCTACATGTATGATGTCGTTGTAAAAAAGTTCGCATCGCTATCTCATCTCCTAGATGAGTTCTTGTATTACCCATATACCAAAAGTATTCTTGTTGTTGCGACTAATGCACGATGTGACAATTCGTAAATGTTCTGCGCAATATATTGAGATCTGCATACATGACACAAATTTGAATTTAAAAGTGGCCCACAATACTGTACTGACTAGTCCAAAACTTACTGTCTGTGCGAAACATGTCCACGGACCACAATTATCTATAGGACTCACAGGCCTTCAGTGCTTTGACACTATTGGTTGTGCAGCAGGAAAGGCATCTGGTCTGCAAAAATCTGAGTGTTGGGTTGCTGGCATGGTCTGGGGCGAGGTGTAGACTTGCATATGGCCCAGCTGATGCCACTGCCACTTGCTTCAGTAAATCCAGATTGGTATTTACCTTTCTGGTACCAGCTCATGTGGGTAGTCCCTAACAAAGGGTGTTGTTTCCCTGAGTCTGGTATAGTTTGCAGTCATTTCCCCGGCATCTCTAAAATTTCCACACTTTTCCATCTTTTTCTACATGGTACCCATACAAGTTATCACCATGACAGTTGCATAACAAAACCAGTCAGCATTCACTGCAGCATAATAATGACACGCACTGGAAAGAAACAGGAAAGCCATGCAACATGCAACTGTTGTCTAGCCAATGCACTGGACAGACCCAGTAGTCAGTTTTTCCGTCTGTCTGTCTGTCTCTGTGTTTGCAAACAGATCAGTTCTCAAACCATTACGTCCACAATGCTCAGAAATGTGGTCGCTTCGACGCCTATTGTTTGTGAGACAAACCGGAAGTAGTTCACCAATTTTAGAGGTGTGCGGATTCCGATTTCAGCAGTTTTGGTCACCACAGTTTTCAGCAGATCAGCACCAAATCCCATGTACAGATAAAATTCAGCAATGCCGACTTTGTATTCAATGGTGAATGAAACCAGAAAAAGAAACAGGATTATAGAGATGTGCAAATTCCAGATTTGGTTTCGATTAGGTATTACGTCCAGAATTTTTTATCGATTTTCACCAAATTTTGCATGCGGCTCAGAAATGTGGTCGCATCGATGCTATTGTTTGTGAGACAAACCGGAAGTAGTTTGCCGATTTTAGAGGTGTGCGGATTCCGATTTTGGCAGTTTTCAGGCCCTGGTGACCACATTTTTCAACAGATCAGCAACAAATCCGATGTACACATAAAATTCAGGAATGCCGACTTTGTATAATGGTGAATGAAACCGAAGAGAAATCGGATTTTAGACATGTGCAAATTCCGAATTTGGTTAGTGCATTGGATAGACCCGCGTTCGACAGAACACAGTTATGCTTGTTTGTAACTGTAATTGCCGATATTGTGCCACTGAGTGCAACAGAAAACAACATACCTTCCAATCAGCTGTTGTTCAACAGCAGTAAAGCAAGCCGACAGTTCCGGGTCCACCTCTGAAGAGGCTTTGTTGAACTGCTCAATCGTC
>Ga0209259_1000414_pt1 | contig 12453 bp, 11 predicted proteins | sample WorMetGr2BELIZE1_FD_187417 | JGI IMG/M metagenome (GOLD analysis project Ga0209259, IMG submission 187417) | Marine gutless worms symbiont microbial communities from Max Planck institute for Marine Microbiology, Germany - Inanidrilus... ...
CGGGCCATCTGGGTGGACGGGATGCCTTTACGGGCGCTCGTGAGCATGTAGATGGCGAGCAGCCATTTCTGCAGGGAAAGGCGGGATTCCGCCAACACTGTGCCGGTACGCACGCTGAAATGTTTCCTGCAGCTCCTGCAGCGGTAGGGCATGGCTTCGTGGTCTCTACACTCACGAATGTCGACGCTGCCACAATGCCCGCAGGTGGGAAGCGTACTGCCCCAGCTACGCTTTTCGAAGCAGAGCCGCGCGGCGTCTTCGTTTGGGAAGCACTGAAAAAACTCAAAAGTGCTGAGGATGCCGCCTGCAGACATGATTATATCTCCTCTTCCTTAGAACAAAGGTAACCATTTTTCTGCACGTTAAATGGGAAACTTGGCTAGTTATTAAATATATAGGTTCCTATAGTTACCTCAGTCCAATGTCAAGCACAAGGTCAACAAATGAAGGCACGTATCAAATGGGTCGAAGGCGTAACCATGTTAGGCGAGTCCGGCAGCGGACACGCCTTGGTCATGGACGGCCCCTCGGAATTCGGCGGCCGTAATCTCGGGATCCGGCCCATGGAGCTGCTGCTCCTCGGCATGGGGGGGTGCACCCAGTTCGACGTCCTGCTGATCCTGCGCAAGGCACGGCAGCAGGTGACCGCATGCGTCGTCGAGTTGGAGGCCCAGCGTGCTACCGAGGACCCCAAGGTATTCACCCGCATCCACGCCCACTTCATCGTCACCGGGCGCAATCTCAAGGAGCAACAGGTAGAGCGGGCCATCCGCCTCAGCGCCCGGAAGTATTGCTCGGCCTCCATCATGCTCGGCGCCACTGCCGAAATCAGTCATGACTTCGAGATCCGTGAGGCTTGATATGACTGATCAACAACTTCTTAATCGAATCACTTGTGATCAGGCAGTGGTGGTGGGCAAACCTGTAATCAAGGGCACGCGGTTGACGGTCGAGTACATCCTGAACCTCTTGGCACAGGGTTCAACCTGCACAAGAGATCCTTGATGAATACGAGGGTTTCCAAGCAGAAGATATTCAAGCCTGTTTACTTTATTGCGTCACTGTCCTTGTCAAGCACCGCGTTTATGCCGCTTGTGGCGGAATCGGCATAGATGCGATTCATCGTGGATGAATGCACTGGTCCTGCTGTTAGCTGCCGGCTACGCGCAGAGTCCTACGAGGTCTTCTCGGTTTTCGACGAAGCCCGTGGAACGGCCGACGATGAAATTCTCCAATTTGGATTTTGAAGATGATAATGAAAAAATTTGTTTAATTTCACTGCCCTGGCAGGCATCCTATACACCCTCTTCAGCACTGGGGGCCTTAGCTGGGTTTCTGAAGCACAATAAAAAAACATATCTAGGTCGATTCCCGTTATTACTACTTCACCATTGCAAGACGGAAGGGCTAAAATCTGGAATCAGGTAACGAGAAAAACGGTGGCAATCGGAATGATTACCGATGAATCCATCTACCCTATCACTTCAAAAATCACCACTACCTGCCAAGGTTATGTTATGCAAGGAAAAACAGGTATTTCAGGCGTTCACACCTTCGGGAAGCTAAATTCAGAGCACTTATACGCTATTTCGCGCACGATTTGCGGGCCTGGAAAATCGCCGAGCTGAGTGGTGTAAGCCACCCGACGATTAATCAGCTATTCATGAAGTTACGAATCAGGATCGCCCAGGTTTGTAACGCTTCATCCCCTCTATCCGGTGAGGGTGAAGTCGATGAATCTTATGTTGGCGCACGCCGTGTTCGTGGAAAAGCAGAGGGGCACGGAGCGGTAAACCGATCGTCTTCGGAATCCTGGAACGCCACGGGAAAGTGTCGGATCCAGGAAGCAGCTACAGAGCGCGATCTGGGGTCAGGCAGCCCTGGACAGCATCATCCACTCGGACGGCTGGAGAGGCTACAATGGGCTGGTGGACATGGGCTACAAAAAGCATTTCCGGGTGCATCATGGTAAGCATGAGTTTGCCCGTGGTAATTGCCATATCAAATGTGAATTCAGATTTCATCACCGAGAGGAAGATCTCTCTGATAGAATACTTACTCTACTGAAAGAAAATCCACTCTAAAGTTATCTAGACCCAAAGCAATTCTGAATGATTCGGCGTGGTTTGAGGAACCGGACATGTTGCGGGTGGTACCTGGACAATCTGGCGTTGCCCAGAGGGAAAAGATCCCTCCTGTTAGGAGGGTGTCGTAAAACCCCACCCGTGGGACGTAGCGCAGGTGCCCCTCCGTCAGGCAGGGGGAGGTAAGTCGTGACATTTGCAGCCATCCGGGACCTAGCATGCTTGTCTGACGTAACTTGCCTATAGGCAGCACTTGGGGGAAACTCTCCTGATGGCCGAACGACTCAACAAACTTGCCGGGAAACTGGGGCAACGGCTCCAGGCCGCTGGGCTCATACTCGCCACCGCCGAGTCCTGTACCGGGGGTTGGGTGTCCAAGGTGGTGACCGATATTCCCGGCAGCAGCGCTTGGTTCGACCGCGGCTTTGTGGCCTACGGCAATCCGGCCAAGCAGGAGATACTGGGTGTCTCCGCCGCCGCCATCGCCGACCATGGTGCGGTGAGCGAGGAAGTGGCCCTGGAGATGGCCCGGGGTGCCTTGGAGCACAGCCGGGCGGGGGTGGCGGTGGCAATCACCGGCATTGCCGGGCCCACCGGCGGCAGTGAGGACAAACCCGTGGGCACCGTCTGCTTCGCCTGGGTGCGCACAGGCTGGGGACCTCTGAGCCAACGAGTGCAGTTCGCGGGCAACCGGGAGGAGGTGCGCCACCAGTCGGTGCGTTTCGCGCTGGGGCGTCTGCTGGAACTGCTCGAAAGCGGTGACTAATCGTCTGTTCTTTGCGCTTTGGCCTGGCCGGAAGCAACGGATGGTGCTGACCAGGGTCCAGAGGGAGCTGCCGCACTACCAGGGCCGCAAGACACATCCGGAAGATCTCCACCTCACCTTAGTCTTTCTCGGTGACCTGGGTGTGGAAGGGCGCGCCTGTGCAGAGGAAGTGGCCGGCCGGATCCGGGTCGCTCCCTTCGCTTTGAAGCTGGACCGCTTAGGGGGCTTTCCTCGGGCCCGGATCCTCTGGTGCGGTGCCTCGGAGCGGCCGCGGTCGCTGCTGGATCTGGTGCAGGCCCTCAACAATGGCTTGGCGGGTTGTGGGTTTCGCCCCGAACGGCGCACCTTCAGGCCGCACGTAACCTTGGCCCGTAAGGCGTGGCCTTTGCCGATGCGAGGGGTCGAGCCCCCGGTGGTCTGGCCAGTCTCGGGTTTCGCGCTGGTGATCGCACGGCCGGGAGAATGCCCCCGGTATCGGGTGGAACGTAGCTGGTCGCTGGTTCCGTGATGGCACATCTAGTACCCCGTTTCAGAAAAATTTTCCGTTAAAACCAGTCTTTCTTCTAGTTCCTGGATGCGCTCGCGCAGTTGCTCGATCAGCGCGGCTTGCTCCACAACCAGCGCACGCAGCCGTTCACGCTCCTGGATGGGGCTCTCCGGAGAACGGCTTGGGGCGTGCGGTTCAGGCATGCGATTGGGCTACGCCATCTCGACCGAAGGGAGAGATCTTTGACGATGACACGACCACAAAGTCACAAGATTTCTCGCTTCGCTCGAAATGACAACCAGCAAAATTGGATGAAACTGGGTACTAGGGCAAGTACCTGTAAATCTTACCTGCTTATCGGGCCTACTTGCCGCGTCGGCCACCGTGCTTGGTGGGGTCAACGAGCACGTATTTCTGACTTGATTTCAAAGTAGGAGGCAGCGGTTCGCCTCTGGTGACGGTACGCTCGACGCCGGTGCCACCACCGCGGGGGCCAGTGATTTTATATTGGCCTGAACGCAGGGATTTTCTCCGGGTTTGTATCGCTTTTTTGAGGACATCTTCTTTTCGCCGTTAAGTTTAGATTTACAAATAATATATAGGGTCTAGATAACTTTAGCATCTTGAGAGTATGCCAAGGTTATGTTATGCAAGGAAAAACAGGTATTTCAGGCGTTCACACCTTCGGGAAGCTAAATTCAGAGCACTTATACGCTATTTCGCGCACGATTTGCGGGCCTGGAAAATCGCCGAGCTGAGTGGTGTAAGCCACCCGACGATTAATCAGCTATTCATGAAGTTACGAATCAGGATCGCCCAGGTTTGTAACGCTTCATCCCCTCTATCCGGTGAGGGTGAAGTCGATGAATCTTATGTTGGCGCACGCCGTGTTCGTGGAAAAGCAGAGGGGCACGGAGCGGTAAACCGATCGTCTTCGGAATCCTGGAACGCCACGGGAAAGTGTCGGATCCAGGAAGCAGCTACAGAGCGCGATCTGAGGTCAGGCAGCCCTGGAAGCATCATCCACTCGGACGGCTGGAGAGGCTACAATGGGCTGGTGGACATGGGCTACAAAAAGCATTTCCGGGTGCATCATGGTAAGCATGAGTTTGCCCGCTGTAATTGCCATATCAATGGCATTGAGTCATTCTGGTCATATGCCAAACGGAGGCTTGCAAAGTTCAATGCTGTTCCCCGACAAACGTTCCTTTTACACCTCAATTCATCACCGAAAGGAAGATCTTTCTGATAAAATACTTACTCTACTGAAAGAAAATTCACTCTAAAGCTATCTAGACCCTGTTTAAAACTCTTCATACACCGATATAATACCGAATTATTGCCGATTGTGTGATGTTCTCAGATGAGTTGCTGGATTTTGGGAGCTATAAACGAGAGGGCTTACTGGAGACGGGAATCGATCTGGGTGAGCTGGATGGCGATGGCGTCAATATCGCATTCAAGTATACGGAACGATACTCGGCATTGAACAACAACGATGCTTTCGCGCTGGCGTTTGCGAAAATCGAGAAATGTATGTTGCTCGCCGGCGATGGTGCGTTACGCAGCGCTGTGACGGATGAAAACGTCGAGGTGCATGGTCACTTATGGCTGGCGGACGAGATGAAGAACCACGGAACGGTGACACGCAAGCGCCTGTTGTCTGCCTGCCGAGGGCGGAGCTGAGGGCGCGGATCAAGTGGCTGAGGACCGGCGACTGATTAGGTTAGGCAAAGCCCGTAGGATACGGTGAGTGCAGCGAACTGCATCTTTAGGATGGCAGGCGTGCCCAACTGGTTGGGCACGGGTCGGGCTTTCTCCTCCCGTCGGGACAGGCCTGGCCCTCCTGTCTGCCGACAGTCAGGTTGCCCAACCTACACTTCCGGTAGCAACCTGTTGACCGATAAGAAATTTATAGGCGCTTACCCTGAAATTTATGCCCACTCACCCTGACGGCATCCCTATCCTATGGAATAATGTAAGCATCGAAGGCAACGCACCTGGTCGCGTTGCCGTTTCGTTTTAACTATCGACAAAGTGCCGCAGGCGCATCCTGTCCTTCGCCGGGGGAGCGGGTTGGGAGATCCGATGGACGATAATCGCAAGCGGGCGTTGACGGCCGCCCTGAGCCAGATCGAAAAACAGTTCGGCAAGGGCTCGGTCATGCGCATGGGCGACGTGGGGGCGGTGCGCAACCTGGAGGCTATTTCCACCGGCTCTCTGGGGCTGGATGTAGCCTTGGGAATCGGCGGTGTGCCCAAAGGTCGGGTGGTTGAGGTGTACGGCCCGGAATCCTCCGGCAAGACTACTCTGACCCTCCATATGGTCGCCGAGGCCCAGAAGCTGGGGGGGACTGCGGCCTTCGTGGATGCCGAACATGCCCTCGACCCGAGCTACGCAGGGAGCCTGGGAGTGGACATGGACGAGCTCCTGGTCTCGCAGCCGGACACCGGCGAACAGGCGCTGGAGATCACCGATATGCTGGTGCGCTCGGGGGCCGTGGACGTGGTGGTGGTGGATTCGGTCGCGGCCCTGACCCCGAAGGCAGAGATCGAGGGCGAAATGGGCGATTCCCACGTGGGTCTGCAGGCCCGGCTCATGTCCCAGGCCCTGCGCAAGCTCACGGCGAATATCAAGCGCTCCAATTGCGCGGTCATCTTCATCAACCAGATTCGGATGAAGATCGGGGTCATGTTCGGCAATCCGGAGACTACGACCGGAGGCAATGCCCTCAAGTTCTATGCCTCGGTCCGGCTCGATATCCGCCGTACCGGGGCCATCAAAAAGGGCGAGGAGGTCGTCGGTAACGAGACAAAGGTCAAGGTGGTCAAGAACAAGGTGGCACCGCCCTTCAAGCAGGTCAGCTTCGATATCCTCTATGGGGAGGGAATTTCCCGTGAGGGCGAAATCATTGACCTCGGTGTGCAGCAGGGCATCATAGAAAAGTCTGGGGCTTGGTACAGCTACGACGGCAACCGGATCGGGCAGGGCAAGGACAATGTGCGCGGCTTTCTCAAGGAAAATGCCGATCTGGCCCGAGAGATCGAAGCCAAGCTCCGCGCTCTGTTGTTACCCCAGGGCAGCACTGCTGAAGCGACCGATCCGCAACCCCAAGAGGCGTGACCCTAGAATTGGACATCGAGCGTGTTGCGCTCAAGCTATTGGCGTCGCGGGAGCACAACCGCCGGGAGCTCGAGCGCAAGCTGGGGGCATGCGGTTATGCGGCGGCGGAGGTCGAGCGGCTCGTCGATGACCTGGCCAAGCGCGACCTGGTGAGTGATCGGCGGATGGTCGAGACCTATGTCGCCGAACGGGTACGCAAGGGGTTCGGACCCGTGCGGATCCGCCAGGAGCTGCGCCACCGGGGCCTTCCCGACGAGCTGATCGAGGCCTATCTGGAGCGCTCGCCGCGGGAATGGGTGGCTGCGCTGTCCCAGGCCCATGATAAGCGGTTCGGCCCCGGGCCTGCCTGTGATGACAAGGCACGTGCCCAGCGGGCCCGGTTCCTGGAATATCGGGGATTTCCCACGGAGTTGATCGCCGACTTTCTAGACGGCAGGGACGAATTCTGACCCGGACCCTTGTTCGAACCACAGAATTCCCGGAACGCAACCATATTATTTTCATGTATATCCGCAAGGAGGCTGTACTCTCCAGCCAGATCGAGGGTACCCAAAGCTCGTTACAGGATGTGCTGGCAGCGGAGGCCAAGATTTTCAACCAGGGAGATCCCGGTGATGTGGGCGCAACTACATCGGGGCTATGCGCTACGGTTTGCAACGGCTGGAGACATTGCCTGTTTCGGTGCGTCTGATCCGGGAGATCCACCAACGTCTGTTACAGAGTGTTCGCGGAAGCCGGCTAGTGCCGGGGGAGCTACGCACCAGCCAAAATTGGATTGGCCCGGCCGGATGCACGCTGAACGAAGCAATTTTCGTACCCCCTCCCCCGGACCGGGTACCGGCGGTGCTTTCCGATCTCGAACGATTCCTCCACCGAAAAGACGACCTCCCTATCCTGATCAAAATCGGCATGGCCCACGCCCAATTCGAGACCATCCATCCCTTCCTGGACGGTAACGGCCGTATCGGACGCCTGTTAATCGCTTTTCTGCTGTGCAGCAGCGACGTGTTGCACAAGCCGGTACTGTATCCGTCGCATTATTTCAAACGTTACCAGCAAGCCTATTATGATCGATTGCAGGACATACGCGATCTGGGGGCATGGGAAGACTGGTTTTTGTTTTTTCTTCACGGCATTATCGATGTGAGCGAGCAAGCGACCGAGACCGCCCGACGGATCCTGAAAATGCGCGAGGAACATCGCAACGGCATTACCAAAACATTGGGTTACGCAGCAGGTAACGGACACTGCGTACTTGAAACCCTGTACGAGAAACCTATCGTATCGCTCAAAGATGTCGAGGCCGTTATCGGCACCAGCTTTGCCGCCGCCAACCAGTTGGTGAAACGCCTCAAAGAAATGGGTCTGCTGGAAGAAATCACCGGCCAAATCCGGAATCGCCTTTTCCGCTATACCCCCTATATCCAGCTCTTTGCGGATTATGAAACCGAAGTATTGGAACCGCTCGAATGAGATTCTTTTTAGGGCATCTTGAAAAATTCAAGGTCCTTCAAAGTTAAGGAATCCTTGAAACACTACCCCGTCGTTGCCCTGAAGCGAGTTTATCCCATGCAGAACAGCACAGAGCTTCGAGCCAGCTTTCTCCGCTACTTCGCCGAGCGCGGGCACCGGATTGTGCCCAGCAGTCCGCTGGTGCCCGCCGATGATCCCACGCTGCTGTTTACCAATGCGGGTATGGTGCAGTTCAAGGAGGTATTCCTGGGCCGGGAGCAGAGACCCTATCGCTCCGCCGTCAGTGCCCAGTGCTGCATGCGTGCCGGGGGTAAGCATAATGACCTGGAAAATGTGGGCTACACGGCGCGTCATCACACCTTTTTCGAGATGCTGGGCAACTTCAGCTTCGGCGACTATTTCAAGCCGGAGGCGATCCGCTATGCCTGGGACTATCTCACCCGGGTGCTGGGCTTGCCAGAGGAGCAGCTGTGGATCACGGTCTACGAGGAGGATCGAGAGGCGGAGAGCATCTGGCGCGATGACATCGGCGTGAGTCCCGGGCGTTTCTCGCGCTGCGGCGAGCAGGACAATTTCTGGTCCATGGGAGAGACCGGTCCCTGCGGTCCCTGCTCCGAGATCTTCTACGACCATGGTCCCGAAATACCCGGTGGCCCCCCCGGAACCCCGGATCAGGACGGAGACCGCTTTGTGGAGATTTGGAACTTGGTGTTCATGGAATACGACCGGGATGCGGAGGGTAGACTCACGCCCCTGCCGCATCCCTCGGTGGACACCGGCATGGGCCTCGAACGCCTGGCGGCGATCATGCAGGGGACCCATGACAATTACGAGATCGATCTCTTCCACACCCTGATCAGCGCCGCGGCGGAGCTGACCGGTTGCACGGACCACCGCAACCAGTCGCTGCGGGTCATCGCCGATCATATCCGCTCCTCAGATTTTCTGGTCAGCGAGGGTATCACTCCGAGCAACGAGGGACGAGGTTATGTCCTGCGCCGGATTATCCGGCGCGCGGTCCGCCACGGCTACCGGCTCGGCTGCCGCGAGCCCTTTTTCTACCGCCTGGTGACGACATTGGCGGCGCGAATGGGAGATGCCTACCCGGAGCTGGTTGCCACTCAGACCAAGGTAGAGCGGGTGCTCAGGTCCGAAGAGGAACGCTTCGCCGAGACCCTGGAGAAGGGGATGCGTATCCTGGAGCAGGCCATCGCCGGGCTTCAGGGCGACCGTATTATTGATGGCACGACCGTGTTCAAGCTTTACGACACCTACGGCTTTCCCGCCGACCTCTCAGCCGACGTGGCCCGCGAGCGGGGCTTGCGCCTCGACCTGGCGGGCTTCGAGCGCGCGATGGCGGAGCAGAAGGAACGGGCCCGGGCGGTGAGTCGGTTCGGTGCGGCCCGGAGTATGGGCCTAGAGTTGGAGGGGGAGACCGACTTCACTGGCTACGGACAGCTTGCCGACCAGGCAACGGTGATGGCCATCTACCGGGATGGCGAGTCGGTGGACGGCCTTTCCGAGGGCTGGGAGGGCCTGGTAATCCTCGACGTTACCCCCTTCTATGCCGAGGCCGGCGGCCAGGTGGGTGATACCGGTAGGCTCATGCGCAGAGGAGTGCGCGTAGCCATCCTGGATACCCGCAAACAAGGTGCCGAGGTCATCGTCCACATCGCCCGCGTAGTGGAGGGGGAACTCCAGGTCGGGGATCGGGTAGATGTGCGGGTGGATGCGCGGCGCCGACACCTGATAGCGCTCAATCACTCCGCCACTCACCTGCTCCATGCCGCCTTGCGCGAAGTGCTGGGGGATCATGTACAGCAGAAGGGCTCCCTGGTGGGCCCGGAGCACCTGCGCTTCGATTTCTCCCATTTCGAACCGGTCGGGCGCGAGCGGATGCTCCGGATCGAGCGTCTGGTCAACCGGGAGATCCGCGAGAACCACTTGGTAGAGACCCGGATCATGTCCCTCGACGACGCCAGGACCTCCGGTGCTGTGGCCCTGTTCGGCGAAAAGTACGCCGAGCAGGTGCGGGTACTGCGCATGGGGGACTTCTCCCTGGAGCTCTGCGGCGGTACCCACGTGCGTGCCCTGGGCGACATCGGCCTGTTCAAGATCACTGCCGAGAGCGGTATCGCCTCTGGGGTGAGGCGCATCGAGGCGGTGAGCGGTGAAGGTGCCTTGGATTGGGTGGAGGCAGACGAGGAGCGATTGTTGCGCCTCGCGCGCCTGGTCAAGGGCACGCGCGAGGACTTGGATGACAAGGTGGTCCAACTCCTCAAACGCTCCCGGCGGTTAGAGAAGGAGCTCGGCGAGCTCAAGGCCAAGCTGGCGAGCAGCGCGGGTCGGGAGTTGGTCGCACAGGCGGTAGACGTGAACGGCATCAAGGTACTGGCGACCAAGCTCGAGGGGATGGATGCCAAAGGTCTGCGAGATACCCTGGACCGGCTCAAAGACAAGCTGGGCTCGGCGGTCGTAGTCCTGGCCACCGAGAGCGACGGCAAGGTGAACCTGATCGCGGGGATTACCAAAGACCTGACGGATCGCATGCAGGCCGGCGATTTGGTCAAGGCGGCAGCCATGAAGGTAGGTGGTCGGGGCGGTGGTCGGGCAGACATGGCCCAGGCTGGCGGCACCGATCCGGCGGGCTTGCCCGAGGCGCTGGGGCTGGTCACGGATTGGGCGCGGGAGAGGCTTGCGTGAGGCGCTGGGACCTATGGAAGGGGTAGCGGTGATTTTTGAAGTGATAGGGTGGATGGATTCATCGGTAATCATTCCGATCACCACCGTTTTTCTCGTTACCTGATTCTAGATTTTAGCCCTCTCTTCCGGAAGAATACGCTTGGTCTGAGCGATTGCGTTCATTGATAAAACGAACCGAAGAGTTTTCAATTATGATTATCGAGACTTAAAGTATACAGCTGTCGCAAATGTCAGAGCGAAGATCTCGTTAAAAATGGCACAAATGCGTCCGGTAGCTCGCAATATCACTGTAAAGCCTGTGGTGCCTATGGCATACTTAAGGGAAAAGAACGCGCGACGGAAGAAAAGAAAGAACTCATCATAAACGTTTATCAAGAAAGATCCAGTATGCGCGGGGTTGAACGGGCGTTTGGGGTCTCGCGCCGAACATTGAGCGCCTGGTTAAAAGAACAGGCGAATGACCTCCCACCCCTTGAAGAGACGCTACAACCTGTTGAGTGCAAAAAGATTCCTGTGCTGGAGGAAGCCATCGTTTTCAGTGATTATTGGAGCGCGTATCAAGCCGTCATTCCGAGCGAGCAACAGCGCCCTGTGGGTAAAGAAACGGGGGGAAACGGCTCATATTGAGCGTTGGAATAATACCTTACGGCAACAGTTGGCACGCTTCCTACGTAAGACGTTGTCTTTTTCCAAATATGTTAAAATGCATGAGATTTGTTGAAAACTCTTCATACACCGCTATAATACCGAATTAGGGAATATCACATCCCGATTTCGGCAGGATGTTCAAGCCCAGATGAATGTGATCTGGTATCGCATGGTCCGCCACTCCCCGACCCTTTGTTGTTGACATAGGTCACGTAGAATCTCCTCGATCGGTTTCTGTAGGATCCCACAGATCGCACGGCACGATACTTCAGCGGTGGCGGGTTGGTGCCACTTGGCCGACACATCGGTTATGCCGAGTAGCGCCGTTTCCGGCAAGCACCGAGCGGTATTTGCCACCGCACTCCAAAACATCCAAAGGCTATGTTCTCGAAAAAATTTATCCCCGCCCATTCTAGCCACTCCCGTATTATGATTCCAACTCCGAGTCGAGGTCCCCTGAAGAGTAACGACGCTGTCGAGGAGGTTGGATATGGCGAAACATTTCATGGTGCTGCCGAGCAAAGACGTGGGTAGGATCCGGTTGGTAACAGTGCCCGAAGACATGTCGCCTCACGAGGCCTATCGGTCCGTTACCGGTCTGATCGCCGAGGTCGAGCATACCGGGGAGGATCAGTGGATGGGAGATGTGCTGGATCTGCTCGAAGAGCATGGCTTCGAGAAGGCAGACTTCGTGCTGGGGCCACCGCTGGACTAGTACCCCGTTTCACCTTTAAATCCCCCCGAAAACATGACCTTACAGGTTGAGCAAAGCCGGGAGCGCCGGCATCCTGCCGGCAAATAATTGCTGCCAAGATGGCGGTGCTCCCAGTGGCGTACCCAACGATTCAGTTGTCAGGTATCAGCCTTCCGCCCCCTGATAACTCACAACTGGGTCTGGATAACTTTAGCATCTTCAGAGTATGCTAAGGTTGTGTTATGCAAGGAAAAAACAGGTATTTCAGGCGTTCACACATTGAAGTTACGAATCAGAATCGCCCAGGTTTGTAATGCTTCATCACCTCTATCCGGTAAGATTGAAGTCAATGCCATTAAGTTAAGCCTCATGGCAGCGCTTGTAGTTGGGATGGAAGGCTGGGATGGAAGGGGTGGAGCTTGGCGGGCTTGATCTTTCGCGGGTAAGAGCGGTCCGGTCGGACGGCTTCGACGCT
>Ga0209259_1000415_pt1 | contig 12449 bp, 9 predicted proteins | sample WorMetGr2BELIZE1_FD_187417 | JGI IMG/M metagenome (GOLD analysis project Ga0209259, IMG submission 187417) | Marine gutless worms symbiont microbial communities from Max Planck institute for Marine Microbiology, Germany - Inanidrilus... ...
GGCTCCGACAAGCTGTAGTCCAGGTCCCATACTATGGCCACCAACCATCAGTTTTGAGCTCCACGCCGAAATGGCGGAGGAGATAGACCTAGAAAAGTGCACTTTTCGCAACTTCGGAAGCTCCGTGACCTTGACCTTGACCTTAGATCGGGTCGAGGTCACACTGGTGTGCATATGTGGTCAAGGTCCACCCACACACCAAATTAGATGGAAATCGGAAAAACTTTTTGTGGACGTACGGACGGACACACCTGAGTTCCAATCTACTAGGTCATCGCCGAGGCGATGACCTAAAAATAACACAAAAGCTAAAGCCAGGTTTAGGTTCCTCTTACAACATCCAGCCTGGAAACAGAGAGGGCCTATTCTTAATTTTTTGTTTCATAAATTTGTAACATACTTAGTTATTTACTTACAGAGACGGTGCAGGTAACACCACTGAGGAAAACTCTAGCATCGTCTCCCTAGTCCAAATGTGCTAGTTTCCTTCAGTGCTTTGACACTGTTGGTTGGGCGGCAGGAAGGGCAATCGGTCTGTAAAAAATGGGGGGATGGTGAAGGTGGGCACTGGTTAGTCCGGATGGAGTGGCACCCAGCCGGATGGTCTGTGTGTCTGCCTCTGTTAATCTCCCCTTGCACCATAAAGTCCAGAAGTTCTATTCTGGCACCAGCTCACCCGGGCAGTCCTGGAAAAAGGGCTGTTAAACGGTTATGGTTACTTACTTACACACTTATCCACTTACTTACAGTCCCAGACCCACACGGGATGTTTGCAGGTGAACATCAGTTACCTGGTTTTACCACCAGACTCCTACAGGAAGTAGCACGGCTACCTTTATGCCAGCATTCCAATTCTTACTGTTAAATGATGATAAAAATGAATGAAACTAAGATTGGCCTGTTTGTAAGTTAAAGCAAAGCACAGGAACAAAGGCAAATTTGTGAATGACTTAGGCACGGAACATTAGGGAGTCAAACGCATAAACCATTTTGTCACCGGTCCAGTGCCATAACCAAATAAACGTGTTCATAACCATTACATTGTTATGCCACGGGAATGTGTTGACACAATCAAAACAGTTTTAGGCAGATGTTTACGACAGTTATTCTACTAAGCATATCCAAATAATATCATAAATCTCTATGCGAATCTTACCATTTAAGGAAGAATTTTAACTAATTTTTAATCAATCGAAACAAAAACCTTTTCATGACTGACTGTTATAATCCGAATTGCTGCAGCAACATGGACGGTTTGTGTCAAGCATAATATGCCTGCAAAAATTGCATTATGCATAATATACCCACAAAAAAAAACAACCAACAGATAACAGCAGAAACATAATCGATTGTCTGTGGATAATATGTGAAAGCACGGCTGCAGGAACTTACCCTCCAGCATGCTTCTGGATTGCCCTTGACAGTAACCACTCGATCAACCGATGGGTCTGTGTCTTTCTTTGTCTCAATCTGCACGCAGCAGCAATTAGACTCACGTCACTCCATTAATAAGCCACAAAAACTTGGTTTTTGTTTAGCCAGCCTAGTTTTCCCCGAGTTACTCTAGTTTATGCCAGATCTTGTGAACTTTTGGTTTTTCTGGCCTGTTTTCAAAAGGTTGGATTACCATCCTGCCTCTGCACTGACAGCATCAATGCTCTGAAGAACTTCAAGCGTTAACCCCTCCACGGAAACCCACCCACTGGCCACATCATCTCTTGATCCACTGACTCCCAAATGCACAGACATCACACTGCTGTCACACTGGCCATCCGACACCAGTACACAGAACAAATGATTTAACAAGCGACTCGAGAACAAATACATAACATTTCATAGATGAAATGTTAACAGTGACTGCGATATGACTGGACACCTTCAGTATTCACACAACCGTGCGTCAACTTGCAAGACATCTGGTCTGCAAAAACCTTGAAAACAGTTACGGACTCTCCTGCAGCAGAGCCACGCAGTAACTAAACATGACAGTAGAAACTGCAGCAAGGTGATACTAGGCACTCACATTGACAAATGCGCCTGATTCGCGCATGATCTGCTTGATGTTGGCACCTCCGGCACCGATGATGGCGCCGACGGCTGAGTTGGGGACGCTGATCTGCAGCGACTCGTTCACTGGCTGACCACCCATCATGCCACCACCACCTGCTCCCGGGTGACCAGACATCGGGCCGCCGCCGCCACCACTCCCCATGTATGGGTAGTAGTTCTGCGTCTACATACAACCAGTCACAACACGGTCTTGTTGTCTACGTACAAATCAAAGTACACCATCGGACATTCCAACAGTCATGACTGACAGCAAGCTTAGTCAATCTATCATGCGGAATGTGGATTGATTAAGTTTTTACGTCCCACTTGACACAAACTTGGTCATTTTGAAGACGTTCTCCCAGCCAATCTCTTGGCGTAGTACTGAAGAAACTAAATCTAACACAATTAATGCAAACAAAATAGTACCTTGGCTAAAACAGAAAACATACAAAATACTAAACCCCAACAAACACACAAAAACTAAACCTAAAAGCACCAATCAACTTTAATAACCGCTCATACCTGAGTGTGTATCAACGTGCACAACTGTCGTACGCACAGAAGAGTTCTAATAATTTTCCCTCTTATCTTTCAGACAAGCTTCGTAGCTCAGACGAATGTGGGCAAATGCCCAATGTGACGGCCGCCCTGCCAAGTATAGGTGGCGCCCTCTGTTCAACGCCAGAAAGTTGGGCTGACGCCCACTACTAGAGTGCCGTGCAGTAACGGTGCCAATACGCAAAACCCGTTGAAATTAGCTGGGATGCCCCAAACTAACGAAATGATCTCAGCCGCTAGTGGGTCGAAGTTCACCATATTGTATGTACATGTGGGCGAGATGTTGATGTTTAACACATTTTTTCCGATTGTCGAAACATGCCTCAGTTGCAAAGATATAGCCTGACAACATTGTGCGATGCTGCGCAGATGGCGAATTCTCGGTGTCTTGTATTTTCAGCGAGCCGCATGCAGCACGTTTCAGACCTGCAAATGTTAACCTTGTTCATGTTGCGTCTTCCATATTGACGATCTTTATCCTGACATTCATCGGCATAACTCCTACTTTGTTCTCTGAATTATGTCTACTGGACAGGAGGGGGATTCTATCATGTGGAAATGACCTTATTTCCCATGCTTTTCCAGACTGAGCAGGATCTACCAAAAGATGACCTTTGTGGGGTAACTGAGGCCTGGTGACGTTGGCTGGATTCTCTCCTTGCTGCTGAATCAACAGTATCAAAGCACAGAGCAACTCAAGAGCACTAACATCAACCAAGAAGGATCACCCATGGAAGTATTATCTCGGCCACCAGCTCCTGACAGAAGCGAAGACACTCCTCTAGGCTAGCTGACCAGTATGTCAGTACTGACCATACTGTCTGCCATAAAAAATGAAAATGGTTTAACACTACTAACTTGAGTCAAGAGTTTAAAAGTTCCAATAAATCACAGAATTTAAACTGTGACACAGTTGTCGACATAAGGAAGGTACGTACGACTCACATCATAGTATGGACCAGGATAGTAGCCACCAGCATTCATTCCACGCATCATAGGTGACATCATCATGCCTGGAGGCTGTTCATTTGCACACAATACACTGTCAGCATTACGTGACTGGATGGCAACCACAGGGTGACACAGAAAAATGTCGTGTTGGCCAACAAGTTACAAGGTGTCACGATATTCTTGCCCGCAACTTCAAATGTCGACCGATTTTCAACATTCTTTATCACGAAACTCGGCAGTAAATTTGTAATCCATCGTCAAAGATCCCATTATACAAACGTGGCTACACTACACTGTACGATGCATGACACCTTTGTTTGACTCACAGCGGAAAATGGCTCGTTTTCTTTTGCCAAGCTACAGATAGCTTTCAAGAGGCAATTCAAAGCTCCTCAGTGGAGCCATATAGCAAATGACAACACAGCACTGTAAAGGCAAGGGGCATCCATGAATTACTTGTGCATTTGAGTGAAATACAGACCACTCCCTAAATCTAGGAACTGAATGGTCCTTGCACCGCAGTGCACCCTTTAATGAAATTTCACAAGTTTCTCAGCCATTCTCCAACAGTCACAAACTGCAGAGACCATGCTGCCTCCTTTCCGTGAACAAAACTGCATGAGACGGCACATAATAACAATAGCTCAGCAGTAGCAGTAGCTAAGATGGGTGACCGTATGGGCCACAATAGACATGGACCGAAAATTGGGGGATGTGCCCCTTGGGCTCCACATCTAACACAATGTTGCCTGAGCTGAGGCATTCCTCCGTACCAAGTGGCATCTTGATCCATCCAGCTGTTTGGCCAGAACGGACATGGGCCGAAAATTGAGAAGGCAGTGCCCCCTTTGGGGGAAGCTGGGTCCCCATCTAACACAGTGTGGCCACATTACAGACGTACAGGACAGACAGACAACGGTCCGATAGCATAGGGCGAACAGTTTTACAAACGGTCGCCCAAAAACTACAAAAATTCAAACAGCTGCAAATTAATGTCCTGAAGTACGGACAACATTTACTAGATTTGTACTACCAGCAGTACAGCTGTCACATCAGCACACTAACCATTCCAACTCCCTGCATCTCATGCTCTATGCACTCAGCAAGCTTGGCTGATATTGCCGACTCGGCCTGCGAGATGTTGTCGATGCCGCCGCGGATTGCAATCACGCGATCCGGAAACAGAGCCGCCATTTCCTGCGCACTGTCAACAACCACCACTGTAGTATTTAACAACCGATCAATGCAGAACTCTGTGCCAATTCTTTACAATCCCAACCAACGACACGAGTTAGAACGACCAGGTGAGACGTGTAATGCGGCACATACTTGGAGACGGTGATCTTGGTGACAGTGTCTTCTCGGATCTTCTTGATCATTTTTCCTTCCTTGCCGATGATACGTCCGCAGTATCGGTCGTCGGCCAACATCTTCAGCACCACCTCACTGCTTGCACACACCAGACTCATGCGATGAACGCACACTCTCATCAACACCGGATCATAGTCTAACCACACGGTGCTCGGCGCAGGGTTCGTACAGAAAATTGTGTGTGGTTTTTCCAAGCTTTCCCAGGAAAAAAATCACTCATTTTCCAAACTTTTCAAGGTGACTTTTACCTCCATATACACTCAATCAATCAAAACCAATTTGTAAACGCACAGATCAGTCCAAGCAAAAAACCAGAATCGGAGGTGCGAGAGGCGACTGTTACTGGGAGTGATCAGCGTATGCGGTGTAAAACAGTTTTCATTATCTACTTAGCGTGTACCTAAAGATGACTGGCAAAACAGGCATGCTATGCAGACAGCATCAGTATCCCCTCTGTGTCTGCAGTACGGACGAGCATTCCATTCGCTGACAAAGTCCAGCATTCAGTGACAAATGTATTTCCGCAGTCACACAATTGACAACACCAGCCATGTCACAAAAAGGCCAAAAAACCCAGCAAGTACCGTAGTTTCGGGTAGAGTTATAGACATAATAATTACCCTTATTCTCTAATCGGGTGAATTCTATAACACATGGACTTTCACTGTTTTTTATCACTTTCAACACACTACACTCTACACAGTATTACCATTGATGGCATGCAGGGTAAAGGTGCTGGCTGGCAATCCAGATATTAACAACCTTTGCAAAGTGGATCACCCACCTTTATGCAACATCTCTTGAATTTAGGACCCTTAAAAATCAAACTTCGCAAAAGTTTCCTTCAGTGCTTTGACGCTGTTGGGTATCAGGAAGAGCATCCAGCCTGTAAAAAAAAACTGAGTGATAATGCACTGGTGTGGTTATCCATCTTAAGCCGCGTGCAAATTTTTGGATAATCGTCCAGCTGATGCCACTGCCACCCCATCATCTCTTGCTTCAGACTGGTTAACCTTTCTGGTCCGCTCATCCAAGATGTTGCGGAAAAAGAGGCCGTTAAACAGGAAAGCAAAGTTTTAAACAAAACCGTCGTCAAACTGAACGCAACAAACCTGCGATTGTTGTTGGTAGCCTCCTGCTGCATCACTTGCAGGATCTCTTTACAGGCATTGGTGCAGTTCTCAGGCTGGCCAAAGATGGAGATCACCTGCAAACACAGCACCGGCGCATAATATAATACCACAGTATTTATATAGCACCTTAAAGTCCTGTAAAGGATACAGAGGCGCTGCAGAGGCATGCAACCAATCTAATCTCCCACTTTGACGCTGCTTCTTTACAACACACACAGCTGGACTGAAATCAGTCACCTCATCAAAACAGCTGCAGAATCAGAAACGCACAGCTCGAAAACACGATGCTAGGAAATTTATTCCAACGCAGCCACATCGTCAGCAGGACTCCTCTTGCTGTCTTATAATGGCCATTTTCCAGACAAGCCCGAGCTAGACGATTCCCAGTCAGTTATCTTCCTGTACCTGCTCCAGTTGAGATCCGCCAGGGATAGTTGCATGCTTTTTTACAGGCCGGATGCCCTCACTTTCACCCAAACAACAGTACCAAAACTCTAAGCACAAACGTCAACCAGGAAGACCATCCAGCGTCTTATCAGTAAAACTGTACGAGAGGAATATGGCTGTTCCTGTCGAGTTTTTTAGGCTAAGCTTTTTTCAAGCCCTCGGATTACTCGACCACAAGTAGTTAAAATAAGTAAAGTAAGTAGGATTAATATTCTACGAATTTCGCAGGCAGTCCTTATATGCAATGCATACAGATATGTATGTTATATAATTATAGTGTGTTGGGACTTGGGAACCATTTAAATAGCTTAAATAGTAATGAAAAAATAGCTATCACTATATGCAAATTGTAAATAATCAAATAAAATAAGAAAACTTAAATTAAATAAAAATAAATATTCGTTGAAAATTCAATATTCTTGGTTCGAGTACTCGAGCCTTATAAAGCTCGAGCTTTTTTAGACTCGAGCTGCTCGAGCCCTCGGCACAGCCCTAGTGAGGAATGAATGACGACATCCACTGGCTTCAGTACACAGCCTGACTACAGTTACAATTATTTAGCTAAATCACACGGTTATGTTTGCATTCTGCGATGACTACTGACCTTCTCAATCAATCCCGAGTTCTCCTTGCCATGCACATCAACTCTGAAACAGTTTCAAACACGCATCACAGAAGTAAAACTGTTGTTCCAACTAGCAGTTCAACCTCTTCCACAACATACAGAAACAAAATCCAATGGCTGGCTGGTTGGAGTTCAACGTCCCTTTTCAGCACAAATATGGCTATATCAGAGACAAAACAAAATCCATTAATCTGCAAGTAAACCAATGTATTGTTCACTCAGGAGTTCGAGGTTTTCCAGACTGTTCTGATTACTCAGCAATGGTACTTAAAAAAGAAAGCACATTAACGTAATTACAACCCTTTAGTTAAATCACTATACTTGTAATAACAACGTTGCATCTCTTGCTGTAAAAAATTATAACTGTTGACGGGTGACAAATTTTCATCGGTGCTCAACTAGAACAGTGCCTACCATACAGCACCTTTACCTGACATATCTGCACAGTAACAGTCTCATTAGTAACTAAGTCATGCATGAGAGGCATAAAGGGGGTCAGACCTGGCTGGTCACTGAACTGATATATTCTACTAATAAACATTTTGACGAACTTTTGGCACTTTGACAATCAACTTCAATGTCTGTGAATGATATTTCAAAGCAAGATTTTGACTGACAGATATACAAAACACACTGGATGCACTTTTACTTCAGCCTGGTATGCATGCAAAGTACTGCGATGAGCATATCTGTACATCTTTGACATACACTCTGATGACAATGCATACATTATGTACTTCCAGGTTTGTGGACGACATCATGTCTGGCTATAATAGGCCACATAGAGGTGATGCCAAGAGGGCATAAATACTCGAAGTGACTTACCAGGCGGCAGTACCAGGGGTGACATGCAATGTCTACAATTGTCTCGTCTTAACTGGTCAAAGAATTCAGCTTACACATTCAGCTGGCCACAGAGGTTTTTGCTTAAATAAATGTAAAATCTGACACACACACACACACTGAAGAGTGACAACAGATCACTCATTGGCAGTGTTACCTAGCCTTGCAGCGCGTAGTGATGTTACGGATTGTCTGTCCCTTGCGGCCAATGATTGCACCAACGTACTCACTGGGCACCATGATGCTGAACACCACAACAGAGTAATGTCATCTCACACAATGTATCACCTTACAACAACACGTAACTACTATACTTAACCAATACCGCCACTCTCAATCGGCTGCAACACCGGCTTCATCTGCCAGCTCCATAGATCAAGTATTTTTGACTTCAGACCTTAATGTGCATAGATATTTGTGAATATGACTAAGTTATAACACTACAGTCTTTTAACGGCCTTTTTTCCAGGACAACCTGGGTAAGCATGCAGCAAAAAGGTAAACCATTCTGGATTTTACTGGAAGAAGAGATGACCAGGTGCAGTGGCATCAGCTGGACCATATGCAAATCATCTGCACCTCGCTCCAGACAGATAACCACGCCAGTACCTCACCACTCAGTTTTTACAGGCCGGATGCCCTTCCTGCCGCCCAACCAACAGCATCAAAGCACTGAATGCAAACTTTAGACCTTAATATGCGTAAATATTACTGAATATGATGCAAGTTAAAATATTCGCAAATATTCGTTGTATGTCTTCAGATCTAAGGCGACTTTATGGTTAGGGTACCTACACAAAGCTTATCTATTAACCATACTCCAGGATCAAAGCTGACGTAGATATATAACAATTATTTATCACTGATGGGCAAAATCAAATCAAAACTTTGGTCTTAATAAGCAGTGTATTGTTTACATGCATTTCTCACCGTAAATTTTTCCCACAGTTCAACTTGTTTTCCATTACAAGACAATAATAAACAATAATGTTGTTCCAGAAAATAAAAATAGCAAATTATAATATTCAAAGCCAGTTTTAATATTTGTAAGCATCTGCAAATATTTCACCACTTTAATATTCGTAATATGTGCAATCTCGATCTATAGCCGACTCATGTCTGGGCTACAAATGAATGAATAACAAAATAATAGTTTGGTACAATTATTTGGGCATTGTTGTTCCAGTTTCCAAGTTATCAAATCAACTTTTCAACAGCAACAATATGCTTGTGATATAGCAAAAACAGCCCGATAAACTGATAAATTTATCGTTTACTGTCACAGCTATCAAGCTCATTATGTTTCACTAGCGTTCGCCAATTACTATGAACTACAGTGTATTTGTTATTACTCGGCTGCAGACACCTCAGACAGGTTTATCAACCACCAGTTTCCAAGTCACCTTGGGCCAGCCTCCAGTCTAACAGTTAACACCCTCTTCTTCATTATCTATTAAAAATCTTAAAACGCAAATCGAAGTACGCCACGCTTTACAGTCTTTTTGACGAACATGTTATAAACATCAGTGGTCAGCAGAGAAGACGAATGAACATTTTACCGAAGTGGGTAGCCACTGCCACGTGGCCCCGGACCTGCCATAACACCCATCCCAGCACTGCGAGGCTGACGAGGTTTCGAGTTATTCTGGCGACCAGCAGCTGGATTACTGTTCATAATTTCCACCTGTAAGCAAAAGTGCAGCCAGGAATCAGATTTCCTCTACTAAATTCAGCAGGCACAGTTACACTCATCATTAACACCACGACTAAAGGTAGCACTAGGCAACAGTTACTAAAAGACAACAATTATAATACAGAGCCTATGTAATGTATAATGTGCCAGCAACCTCCAAATCTCCTACCACCACCATCACAACCGTTTTACAGCCCTTTTCCCAGGACTACCTGGATGAGCCGGTGCCAGGAGAGAAGTTCTCAATGCAAGGGAAGATTAACAGATTAACACACCGACCATCTGGCTGGGCACCACTCCATCCAGACTAACCAGTGCCCACCTCCACCATCCCCCCATTTTTTTACAGGCCGATGGCCTTCCTTCTGCCTAACCAACAGTCTCAAAGCACTGAAGGCAACCTCCAAATCTCCTAATGGATACAAAATACAATAACTGCTATCACGTTTTCAATATAATCTGGTTCACTGCAAATACAACTCTCAACAAATGTCATCTGTGCACTAATGGCTACTGTCCAAACATGCAAAAAATTAACTATTAAGGTTGTCATCAATCATCGTCAGAAAATGGACTGGGTCCATTCCATGTGGTTCATGCTAGTCTACAACATATCAGTAATGTGTAACATTCTTATTATTCTACATACTGTTGACTGTTCTATGCATGACTGTTATCAAAATGGTGTGTAAGAATACCAACCGACAAAGCAGTTGAGTCAATCATGTAGTTGTTTAAAGATTCACAGGCTCTGCAAAAAAATACACCAATGCTCTACTGACAGTTGCTCAACTGAATATTTACTTGTAATCAATAAAAACAAGTGGACAAATTAATTTGACAAAAAGGTCGCGTCACTGCCACAAATGGATGGTAGTCCCTACAATGGGCCGCCCTTCCATCAAAATTTCCCCTTCCCGTGGGTGAGATGGAACAATTATACAGCAATGGACACACAAAATCACCATCACCTTCAGCCTGTGGCCACCAACAACTCCTGAAAACTGGCTCAAAGGATGTCTCCTGTGACCCAGGTTACATTTGAGAAATTTCACGGTGATTCACGTGGCAATGGTGCCCAATAACACAACAACAACCATTTTACGGCTCTTCGGCCAGGACTACCTGGCTGAGCCGGTACCAGAAGAATCACTCACAGCCCGACAACACTAAATAATTTTAAGGTCCACTCCACAACATATACACTCTGTTGCTATCAAAAAAATTCAATGTGCCCAGTCCACACCATCATCTGTGCAAGTTAACAAGTAGCTCAGCTATCGCAGAGAGACAGCACGACGCACGAGTTACTTCGATTCGCAAAATTGCAAGTGGAATTTTTGAGCCACCCTTTTGGTGGCTTAGGGGAAACATAGATGCTTCATGTGCACGTCTTTGGAAGAAGCGTGGTCGACTTCCTATAGGTGACAACTGAACATTTTAGCTAGCACTCACAGCTGAGGAATTGCGAAGTGGCGTTTTTGAGCCACCCTATGTGGGACTTAGGGGAAAGGTCGGTGCTTTATCTATATCCCGTTGGAAAGCGCGCGATCGACTTCATATAAGTGATAAATGAACATTTAGCTAGCTGTTACAGCTGAGGAACTACAAAACGAAATATCTCCAATTCAGCGCGTCATGGGGGTGTGTCACTTTGACGCTACATTTGAGGTTGAAGGGTTAGTGTTTCCCCATTATCTATGTACCATTAGATAGGGGAATGAATGTACTACAACTTTGCAACTGGAAGTTTTCTCTCAAAGAAACTTTGTAGCAGACTTCATTCAACTGAAGTTGACTTTTATTCCAAAAAAAGGAAATGTTTGCTTTTTGAGCCACCCTTTGGGAGACTTAGACGTAACGCAGACACTTAGCTCGTTGGAAAGCCCGTGTACGACTTCCTATTAGTCATAATTGAACTTTTTCGCTAGCTCTTACCATTGAGACGTTACAGGCGTAAATCTGTCAACGTGAGCGATTTTTGAAAGGGGTGGGTCACTTCAACCGCACATTAAAGGTGAAAGGCGACGTCGCCCACCAACCACTGTTGGGTGGCAGAAAACTAGAAGGATTGCCCTTTCATGTGGTATAAAAATATCGCCGGCAGGTTCTTTGGATTAGTCACAAAGCACGCGTGTGACAGATGGACGGACAGAATTACGACTCCCAAGACCGCACTAGCATAGCTGCGTCGCGCATTAAAAAGCAGACAAAAGTTAAACACAGCCAACTAGCTTAATGTACATCGTACACAGAATTACTTACTGTTGTGCTTCCTCCGGAGTGTCAAAGATAACGGTAATGTATTCGCCGTCTTCACCATTAACTGCCATACATCAAACAACAAGCAATCACAATCACACATGACGTCATTTGATGATGAACTTCTCACCCGTTATCAGTGCGGTAGCGCTGCACACAATTACTAAAACAAAACGAACAAAAATTTCCCTAAAGTAAACTATTGAAGCCACAGTGCGTAATCTTCACACACAGTTACTTAATCCACAACACATGCCGACTGCCAACACATTCTTAACATAATTCACTCACATTAACTATCACCACGTCCACAGCACAGTGGTAGAATACTATTTAATCAACAAACACATTCTGCAAACTGTATATAAAATCAGTGAACTCAAACACAAAAATAAAAAAACAAATTAGCAACTCAAATTAACCAGTCACAGAGTCACTACGATGTGCATTATTTAGACTGGCATATGCTTTAACGTGCTAATAAAATTTTATAATGAAAACCAAAGTGCATACC
>Ga0209259_1000416_pt1 | contig 12443 bp, 11 predicted proteins | sample WorMetGr2BELIZE1_FD_187417 | JGI IMG/M metagenome (GOLD analysis project Ga0209259, IMG submission 187417) | Marine gutless worms symbiont microbial communities from Max Planck institute for Marine Microbiology, Germany - Inanidrilus... ...
ATGGAGCGAAAACACCGAATTCGAAGCAAAAAATTCCCATTCCCCTCCAGGCGGATCACCAATTCCTAGCATTCTGAAACTACTCATAAAACTGAAGGACTAAAGTCCAGATATATGCAAAGACCTCTCAAAGGGTTGGATTATCTACCTATGGCTGTTGCCGTCATCGACCGAGACGGCACCATACAGTTCGTCAACAAGAGATGGACGGATTTCTCCGTAGCCAACGGGTACCGCGGCACCGCCTTCGTGGGCGCTAATTATTCCCAAGGCCCAATTCGGGCTATATTTGAAGGAATGTGAGTGGCGATTTAACAACTGTGATCCAGCAATCCAATTCGCTCAATTGAGACAATGGGTTAAACGACACATAAGGTAGTTATCTGGGTCAGCCCCTTGTCTTTTCTTCCATTTCTGTCGCCGCCTTCGCCATTGCCGTTTGGATTGCCGGCCCGACGGCTTCGGTATCCGCCGGTTCGGACATCGTCAATCTCTATTCCTACCGGCAACCGTTTCTGATCAAGCCGCTGCTCGACGAATTCACGAAACAAACGGGAATCCGGGTCAACACCGTATTTGCAAAAAAAGGCATGTTGGAAAAGATTCGAGCGGCGGGGGCGAACAACCCGGCGGACGCAATCCTTACGGTCGACATCGGCCGCCTGAACGAGCTCAAGGAAGCGGGCGTCTTGCAGGCCGTCGAGTCTGATACGTTGCGCGCCAATATACCGCAACATCTTCGCCACCCGGACGGCTTGTGGTTCGGTCTTACGACGCGGGCGAGGATCGTTTTGGCCAGCCGCGATCGCGTTTCCGCGGACGAAGTCACATCACTGACTGATCTCACCGACCCGAAATTGAAAGGACGTATCTGCACACGCTCTGGGAAGCACCCCTACAACATCGCTCTCATAGCGTCCGTGATCGCGCACGACGGACTTGAGCAAGCTGAAAAGTGGCTGCGTGGAGTCAAGGCCAACCTCGCCCGCAAGCCGCAGGGCAACGACCGGGCCCAGGCCAAGGGTATCTACGAGGGGGTCTGTGACGTCGCACTGGCCAACAACTATTACATGGGCAAGATGGCGACCAATGATAAGAAACCGGAGCAGAAGGCGTGGGCGAACGCCGTTCGTGTGCAGTTCTTGGATCAAAGCGGTCGCGGCCAACACGTCAACATCTCCGGAGCCGCCGTTACCAACACCGCTAAGAACCGCGACAATGCGGTTGCACTCATTGAGTTCCTGAGCGGAGAAACGGCACAGCGGATCTATGCTTCGGACAACCACGAATACCCGGTCAAGAACGGAGTGCCTCTGTCCGACCTCGTTGCCTCATGGGGAACCTTCAAAGCCGACACGCTGTCGATCGACGAAATAGCCAAACATCGCAGGGCAGCCAGTATGCTCGTCGACAAAGTCGGATACGACGACGGACCCAGCAGTTAGGCCATAATGGCGGCGACACTGACGCTGCGGTGCATTGGCTCCCGCGCCCGGACAAAAAAAGAAAGCGGGGTTTTCTTTTTCCCCGCTTTCTATCTAGAACCGCCGGCAGAGAACTCAGAACCGGATTGACCCAATGCCCCCGGTGACATCACCCAACTATTCACACCCTAGACAGTCTCTGTTTGGGGATATACGCGGTTGGGCCGTCAATCCTTGGACGGTCGGAGCGCTTCTGGTCGCGTTGCTCATGGCCGTGCCCATCGCCGCGGTCATTGTTCTCGCCCTCGCCCCCAGTGACGACATATGGGAACACCTGGTCTCGACCGTTCTCTGGAAATATACGGAGACAACCTTAATCCTGATGGTCGGCGTCGGTGTTGGGGTTTCCCTGATTGGAACCGGCACGGCTTGGCTTGTCACCATGTGTCGGTTCCCCGGCAGAAACGTCTTCAATTGGGCGCTGCTCTTGCCATTGGCTGTTCCGGCCTATGTCCTGGCGTTCGTCATCACCGACCAGCTCGAATACGCGGGGACTTTACAGACTTTCTTACGGCATCTTTTCGGCTGGACCAGCCGGCGAGATTACTGGTTCCCGGAGATCCGATCGCTCGGCGGCGCCATGATCGTGATGACACTGGTGCTTTATCCCTATGTTTACCTGCTCGCCAGGGCTGCGTTTCTCGAACAGTCGATCTGCGTCCTCGATGTCAGCCGCACCCTAGGGAAAGGCCCTTGGCAGACCTTCTTTCGCGTTGCGCTCCCGCTGGCCCGCCCGGCGATCGTCATCGGGATCACCCTTGCCTTGATGGAAACACTGAATGATCTGGGTACTGTCGAGTTCTTCGCCGTCAGAACGTTCACGGCCGGCATCTACGACGTTTGGCTCAACATGAACAGCCGGTCCGGCGCCGCCCAGTTGGCGACCGTCATGTTGACCTTCGCCGTCACGTTGATCGCGGCCGAACGCATGGCCAGGCGCGGACGGCGATTTCATCACACATCGAGCAAATACAGTGCCCTTCCCAGCTATCCGTTGTCGGGGATCCGCGCCGCCGGCGCCTTCGTTGCGTGCTTGCTTCCGATCGCCCTCGGGTTCTTGGCTCCGGCCGCCGTATTGACGGGATATGCGGTCCGCTACTACGAAGAGACGTTGTCAGCCAATTACTTCGACTTCGTTGCCAATAGCTTTACGCTGTCGATATCGGCCGCCGTTGGTTCCGTGATCGTCGGTTTGTTTATGGCTTACGCCGTAAGGCTGAGCAACAACCCTTTGCTTCGGGCAGCGACGCGTTTTGCCAGTATTGGATATGCGGTGCCTGGCGCGATCCTGGCGATCGGCATCATCATACCGATGGGCGCCTTCGACAACGCAGTCGACGTCTTTTTTAGAGATACATTTGGCGTCTCGACGGGGCTGCTTATCAGCGGCACCATCGCCGCCGTCATTTACGGCTATATGGCACGTTTTCTGGCACTTTCATACGGAACCATGGAAGCCAGTCTGGCGAAGATTACGCCCAATATGGACGGCGCCGCCCGGACCCTTGGCCACGGTCCTCTTTCGACCCTGAAACGGGTTCACTTTCCCCTTATGCGAGGCAGTTTGCTTACGGCAGGGCTGCTCGTTTTCGTCGATTGCATGAAGGAACTGCCGCTGACAATCATTCTTCGGCCATTCAACTACGATACGCTCGCTACTTTCGTGTTTCAGTATGCCTCCGACGAATTGCTTGAAGAGTCAGCGCTGGGCGCTTTGACGATCGTCGCCGCCGGCATAATCCCTGTGATTCTGCTGAGTTGGAACATCGTCCACTCGCGCCCCGGTTCGGGTTCAACCGCGATGGAACCTGGCCCATGAGCGGACTTCACATCAACAACTTATCCCACGCCTTTGAGGGCGTGGATGTCGTCAGTGGCGTTTCCGTGTTTGTCGCACCCGGCGAACTCGTATGCCTTCTGGGGCCGTCGGGCTGCGGCAAGACCACCATGTTGCGGGTTGCGGCCGGCCTCGAGGAGGTCCAGCGCGGTCAAGTTCATATTGGTGAACGGCTGGTTGCGGATGGCGCATCTGGCTTGAACGTGCCACCCGAAAAACGCGGGATCGGCTTGATGTTTCAGGATTACGCGCTTTTTCCCCACCTCTCCGTTTCGGAGAACATCATGTTCGGTGTCACGGATCACGCGGCCCGCTCCGAGTGGATGGCGCAGTCCCTGGAGCAGATGGATCTGGCGGCATACGGTGACAGTTTTCCCCACACCCTATCCGGCGGGCAACAGCAACGGGTCGCTCTTCTCCGTGCGATGGCGCCAGGTCCGCGCGTCCTTCTTCTGGATGAGCCCTTTTCCGGATTGGACGTGGCGCGTCGCGCACACGTCCGCGAACAGGCCCTTGGGTTGCTCAAGAATACCGGCGTCGCGACGTTGATGGTGACCCACGACCCGGACGAAGCGATGTTTATGGCAGACCGGATCGTCGTCATGAACGAAGGCCGCATGGTTCAAGACGGTGCGCCGATCGATATCTACTTCCACCCGAAGAACGACTTCGTTGCCGCCCTGTTCGGCCCGATCAACCGAATTCCCGGCCGTATCCGTAACGGCGAACTTGAAACACCGCTCGGTTCTTTTCCCGCCCCAGGGTTGGTTGACGGAGCCTTGGCGGAAGTCTTGGTCCGACCCGACGGGTTTCGGTTGGCGGAGTTGGGCTCCGCCCCCTCCGTACATGCCGGCGACACTCCCTGTCGTCCCTCGCCGCCGGTCGCGGTGAACGAAACGGAATTACCGGCAGCGTCTACACACAACCATTTCGAAGTCGTCGATGCGCGGCCGCTCGGTCGGGCGAGTTTTGTCATCTTCAAGGTCTCGACTTCCGTCGACAGCGAGGTCCTCGTGGAGGCCCGGGTTCCGGGCGTCTTCCTGCCTGAGCCGGGGTCGCAGATATCCGTGGCAATCAACGCGAGAGAAGCCTTCGTCTTTGAGCGGGCTCCGTAGATTGCCCTCAGGCCCGGCAAATTTTTCTTGCTGTACAAAGAGGGCGGCAAAATTCGCGTCGCTCGTCGCGTTGAATTTCTGAAAAACGCTTTCCTTTCAATCGATTAAAAATAACACCGACTGGCATCGATTTTGCTTCTTTAGTCGGGAAATACGATCGGCCCGCGTCATGGCCGGAAACTGTCGGAGTTCACGAAATGGTCGGATACGGCTTTTTTCAACCAAGCACGCTGGGAATGCGCAGCCAGGCGCACGCCTTGAACACCATCGGTATCAATGTCGCCAACGTGAACACCGGCGGCTACAAGTCGACCGAAACACGGTTCGAGACGGTGCTCAGCAAGACCATCGACCAACAAACCTCGGACATCGGCGGCGTCAAACCGAAGAACTACCAGATAATCGACAAGCAGGGGATCATTCAAAGCACGTCCCGCGACCTTGATCTTTCGATCGTTGGGGACGGTTTCTTCCAGGTCAGCCCGTCACTCACCAGCACGACCGAGATTTTCTATACGCGGGATGGCAGCTTCCAAATCGGCACGACAGACGAAACGTCGAGCGTAACCGCGGACGACGGCAATACGATCACGATCAACAACGGGTATCTCACCGACAAGAACGGATACTACGTTCTCGGGTGGGCGCCGGAAACCGATGGCACGTTTTCGAGTACCGCAACGCTTGCGCCCATGCGCATCGATGCCTTCGCATTTGTCGATCAGTCTACGGCGACATCGTCGTCGGATCTTCGCCTCAACTTGCCGTCGACGACCGAAGTCGGCGATGACGCCTTGCGGTATGCCATCGATGCTGTCGACAGCGGCGGCAATAAGCGCACCGTTAATCTCAATTTCCACGCCGGCGTGACGGAAAACTCGTGGACCGTCATACCCGACGCCGACAACGTGACGGCGCTATCCATATCCGGAACGGCGTTCTCTTACGCGACCAATGCGACCACACCGTCGCCAGGAGTCCGCGCCAATTTCACTAAAAACGTCAGCGGCAACGACACCATTGCCATCGAAACCAATTCGACGAACTCGGTCCCGGTGCCCGGTGCCTTTTTCGGTCTAAAGGTCGGCGACTCGATCACGGTTGCGGATTCTTCCGATGGCGGCTTGGTCAGCAATGACGGCACCTACGAAATCCTTTCCATTTCATCGGACTGGTCGCAGGTCACCTTGAACGGCTCGCTTCTAACCGGCGGAACCTTCATTGACGCCGTCGGCGACGGTTCGCCAGCCTCGTTCAGTTCGACCCGCACCGTACCAGGCATCACCTTCGGGGCCGATGGCAGTTTGACGGCGCCGACGTCGCCATTGACCTTGACGGCGACGTGGAGCGACGCATCGACGTCGAGTTTCACGATCGATTTGGCCAATACGACCCAATTCGCCGGCGACTTTACGCCGTTCGCTTATTCACATAATGGCTTGGCTTCGGCCAGTATGAGCCGCGTTCAGTTCGACGGAACGGGTCACGTTATCGGCTCCTTTGAAGACGGAACACAACGGAAGATCTACAAGATCCCGTTGGCCATGTTCTCCAATCCCAATGGCCTCGAGATGAAAAACGGTATGGTCTTCGACGAAACCTCGGAGTCCGGATCGCCGCGAACGGTAGCCGCCGACGAATCAGGGGTCGCCACTTTCAATGCCTTCGCGGTGGAGCTCTCCAACGTTGATCTGGCCACCGAGTTCAGTCGGATGATCCTGGTTCAGAATGCCTATAATTCGAACGCCACCGTTTTCAGAACCGTCGATGAAATGACGATCACGGCGCGTGACCTGAAAGCCTGACGGGGGCCCTAGCCTCGACTTCGGACGGCGGCTCTTTGCCGCCGTTTTCGTTTCCAATACCAAAAGGGAAAAATATGCCGGGCTGCCGAAAACGCCCCTCTCGCAACCGGTTTTAGATCACAAAACCCAAAAAATTCCCTTATTTTTCAATTAATTATACAATTCTGAAGTTGGCATGATTTTCGCTACTCTTACTCCCGATAAATACGCCAATCGAAAGAGCGGTAATGAGAGATGAAAAGAACGGGAAATACGCAACGGGGCCGGCGATCCTCAGCTAGGCGGAGTTTTTTCCGCCGTATCGTCTTTACGGCCCTAACATTCGCGATGGCCTCCCTGGTGTTCACAACCTCCTCCCAGGCAGCCTCACGCATCAAGGATATCGTCCAGTTCGAAGGGGTCCGCGAGAACCACCTCGTCGGATACGGACTGGTCGTCGGTCTCAACAATACTGGCGACACATTGAAGACCGGCCATTTCACCAAGCAAAGCCTGCAATCGATGCTGAACAGGCTCGGTGTGAAGCCGACCGACGACGGCCTCGACTCGAAGAACGTCGCCGCCGTCATGGTTACCGCATCGCTTCCGCCGTTTTCACGTAAAGGCGCGCGGATCGACGTTACGGTCAGCGCGCTTGGCGATTCCCAGAGCCTGCTCGGCGGAACGCTTCTCGTCACGCCGCTCCTCGGCGCTGACGGCGAGGTCTACGCGGTGGCACAAGGGCAGTTGGCGGTCGGTGGATTTCAGGCAACGGGTGACGCCGAGACCGTAACCAAGGGCGTTCCCACGAGCGGACGCATCGCCAACGGAGCGATCATTGAACGCGAATTGAATTTCGACCTCGGCAATATGACAAGCGTGACATTGACGTTGCGAAACCCGGATTTCACGACGGCTCGCCGGGTCGCCCAGGCGATCAACGCCTTCCTCGGAACGTCAGCGGCCAGGCCCGCCGACTTGAGCACCATCGTCATGCAGGTGCCGTCCAGTTACCGGGACAACGTCGTCAACCTGATGACGGACATCGAACAATTGCGGATCGAGCCCGATCAGTTGGCCCGTGTCGTTATTGATGAACAATCCGGCATCATCGTCATGGGCGAGAACGTCCGCATTTCGACAGTCGCCATCGCGCAAGGGTCATTGACGATCCGAATCACCGAGGCCGAACAGGTATCGCAACCGGGTCCCTTCGCGGAAGTCGGTACGACGACAACGGTAGACCGTACGGACATACAGGTGGATGAAGGCGAGGAACGGCGCCTCACCGTCCTGCAAACAGGTGTATCTTTGCAGGAACTGGTCAACGGTCTGAACGCGCTGGGTATCGGGCCCAGGGACATGATCACGATCCTCCAGGCCGTCAAGGCATCGGGTGCACTGCAAGCCGAAATCGAGGTGATGTGATGACGCCGATCACCGATACCTCCTTCGCCATGCAAGCGAACAACGCCCTCCAGGCCGGGCGGAACATTCCGGCCCTCGGCAAAGTCAAAACGATCGAGCAGGCGCGCAAGACGGCCGAGGAGTTCGAGGCCATGTTCATCGGACAGATGCTTCAGCCTCTGTTCCAGAACATCAACGCCGAAAAGCCGTTCGGTGGCGGGTCCTCGGAGGCCATGTGGCGCAGCATGCAGGTCGACGAATATGGGAAGGCCATCGCCAAGGCCGGCGGCATCGGCCTCGCCGACAACGTGTTTCGGGAAATCTTGAAGCAACAGGAGATTCAGTAGTCATGGATCCGAAAAATCGTGCCGACGACCTGATCGTCATCACAGACCGCCTGGCCGATCTTCTCGAGCGTGAGAACGACGCGCTGAAAAACCATCGCAACCGGGAAATCCATGAACTTCTCGATGAGAAGGTGACCCTAAGCTGCGTATACGAAACGCGGATGCAGGCTTTCTCGGAACAGGAAGGCGAATTCGAAGGAATCGATGCGGACGTGCGCGAACGGCTCATGAGATTGGGTCGGAAAATCGACGGTCTCTTGGACGAAAATGCCCGTCTCTTGAAAGTTGCAATCGATGCCAACCGGCGCGTCGTCGACATGATTGCGGAAGCGGTTCGGGAGGCGGCGCCCAGTGCCGGGACTTATGGCGCGAAAGGCACGACCGGTGCATCGGCGCACCGGGCCGAAGCGCAGGGTGTCGCAATTTCCATTGATCAAACGCTCTAGAAGACGCTGCGAGAACGACCGAGGAAGGTGAGGAAGGAACCGTAAAATGGGCGACATCACCCAAGCACTACGTACGGCCCAAAGCGGTCTGTTGGTCAACCAACAAGCCCTCAATACGGTCTCCAACAACATTTCGAACGTCAATACACCGGGTTACTCAAAGAAAGTCATTACCTTCGAAAACGTCGCCGTCGCCGGCGTTCCGGCGGGCGTCAAGATTTCGTCGGTATCGCGCAAGATCGACGAAGGCCTGCTGAAAAGCCTGCGCATCGAATTCGGCGAATTGGCCACTTTGACCGAAAAGACCGAATACTACGCGCGAATGCAGGAGCTTTTCGGGTCGCCCGGCGACAACACTTCGCTCTCGCATACCCTGGAAGAGCTCGGTGAAGCGGCCGAACTGCTCGCCGTGAACCCTGACAAGGCTTTGGAGGCGGCGGAATTCGTCCGTCGCGCCGTCGACGTCACCAACCAGCTACAGAGTATGAGCGAGACGATCCAGGAACTGCGTCTTCAGGCGGACAACGCGATTAGCGACGAGATCTCGGAAATCAATACCATCACCGCTCAGATCGACCAGTTGAACGACGATATCATCTCAAACGGCACGGTTGGCCGTGATGTCACCGACCTGCAAGACCAGCGAGATCTTCAAATCGACAAGCTCGCGGCGATCGTCGATATCCGTTACTTCTTCCGATCGGACGGCGATGCGGTCGTGTTTACGACTGCCGGGCGCACGCTGGTGGACACCGTGCCACCGACGCTTTCCCATACGGCGGCATCCTCGATAACGCCGACGACGACCCACGCCGAAGGCGACATCACCGGCATCTTCGTCGGCACCGCGGTCGCGGCCAACGACATCACCGAAGAGGTCCGCGAAGGAAAACTCAAGGCCTTGATCGAACTGCGCGACGAGCTTCTGCCAAACCTGCAATCCCAGATCGACGAATTCGCTGCCGAACTGCGCGATGCCGTCAATCTCGTCCACAATCGGGGCGCACCATTCCCGGGGTCACAGACCATGAGCGGCGAGAGAATTTTCATTGCCTCGACGACCCAAACGATGACCCTCGATTCGTCCAGCGGCGCCGACGACGTGACCATCACATTGTTCGACTCCACTGGCGATCAACACAAGACGACGACCCTAGAGACGATCATGACGTCCTCCATGTACGGGTCCGCGGTGCAGGCCGCCAATGGTCCGTGGACGATTTCCGAGGTCGCCGCCACGGTCGAGGATTGGCTCCAGGAAAATGCATCATCGAGCGCCACGGCGACGATCGATACGTCTGGAAAACTCCAAATCAACCTCAACACAACGACCTACAACCTCGCCTTCCGGGACGAAACGGCGACGGCCAACGGCAGCACCGCCGAGGACGCTTCCATCGGATTTGATTCCAACGGTGACGGCAACATCGACGAGACGATCAGCGGTTTCTCGAATTTCTTCGGATTGAACGACTTCTTCGTCGACACCGTTGCCGACAACGTCCATGAAACCGACGTTCTCGCCAGTTCGTTCACGACGACGGCGGCAACCCTGACCTTCCGCGATAGCACCGGCTCTCTGGGTTCGCTTGCCGTGACGACGGGCACCAGCCTTACCGATCTCGCCACCAACATCACCAACAACATCACCAACGTCACGGCATCGGTGATCCCGGATGGATCGGGTGTCCGACTGCGGATTTCCCACGACAACGGATCGAGCATGACGGTCACCCAGGCGGCGTCGGAAACTCTGCTGACGAACATGGGCATACACCGCGCCGATGTCGGCATTTCCCAGGTGTTGTCGGTACGGTCCGATATCCAGAATACGCCGGCATTGATTTCGACGGGACGCCCCCAATGGGACTCGAGCCGGGGGACCAGTGGCGAGTATTTCATGAGCACGGGCGACGATACCGTCGCCCAGCAGATGACCTCGGTATTCACGACGGAAAATGCCTTCGATCAGGCCGGTGGCCTCGCATCCGTATCGTTAAAGTTCTCGAATTATGCCGCCGAGATTCTCGCCAACAACGCGAGTCTTGCCGACGTCAACGATCGGACCATCGAAAGCCAAAGGGCGCTAACGGAATCGCTTCAGTTCAAGTCGGATTCCAATCGGGGCGTCAACCTTGACGAAGAGATGGCTGACCTGATTGTATTCGAACAAGCCTTTGCCGCCGCCGCGCGGGTCATGTCGGTCATTCAGAACATGATACAAGCGCTTGAGCGGGCCGTATCCTAGGAGACGGTAAGATGACTCGTATCTCAACGCTCGCAGCCAATACGCTGCTTCTCAATCAGACCCTGCGCACCCAGCAACGCGTCCTGGACGGCCAGGTCGCGGTCTCGAGCGAGAAAAAGTCCCAGGACTATCAAGGAATCGCCACTGAATCACGGCGTCTGGTCAATATCGAGAATACCCGCGCACTCCTCAACCGCTACGTCCAAACCAACGAGCAGGAGGACGTGCGCCTCCAGGTAGAAGAAACGGTTGTCGAAAGCATCCGCACGACCCTCGGCGATTTCCGCGACAGCCTGGCCTCGTTCAAGACGTTTGAAACCAAGAATTCGGAACGCGTCGAGGATATCCAGAACGAAGCCTATCGCGCTCTCGTCGCCTTACAGGATTACCTCAACACGGAAGTCGATGGCCGCTACCTGTTCTCCGGGTCCCGGGTGACGACGAAGCCGGTCGAACTCAACCTGAGTACGGTCGCCGCCTCCCAGACGAAGTACGATGGCACGCGCACCACTTACCCGACGACCCGCGATGCCCACCTCGAGGAATTCACGATCAGTTCCGACACCAACAACGAAGACAAGAAGTTCATTACGGAGACCAATTTTCTGGAGTTTCGCCAGGACAGCGACGGCAACACGGCGACCTCGGGCTCGAGCACGATCGCCGCATCATCGGCCCTGTTCTCCAGCGTTTCGGCGGGGACGTTGATCACGGTCGCAAGCACCACCAACAACAATGGGTCCTACACCGTCGACAGCGTGTCGTCGGACGGGCGAACGATCACCATCAAGACCGAAATGTTCACCGACGAAGCCAATGTGGGCGGCGCCACGATCACCTACCCTGACCCCAACGATCCGACCAAGGACCTGACGATCGAGGCCGCGGCCTATGGCCAGCTTTCGTTCACACGGTCCAGCGACACGATGACGGCAACGAGCTCATTGTCGGCGCTGGCCGTCAACACCCAGTTCACGATCTCGGGCTCGAGCCAGAACAACGGCACCTATACGGTCAGTAGCAATAACGGAACGAACGTGGTCATCGACGCCGTCAAACTGACGGACGAAGGGACGACGTCGGCCAACTCCAGCGGCAATACGTTTTTCGATTATTACACTGATACGGACATTGAGTTCACCGCGGCTACAAGCACCATCGAGGTACGGCAATCGGGAACGACCACGGCCGTACCCGACATCTTCAACGGACTCGTCGTCGGCAACACGTTTACGGTTGCCGGTACGGGCACCGCGAACGACACCACTTTCACCATCGCCTCGATTGCCTCCGACCGTTCGTCGGTCACTGTTTCCGAAGCCGTCACCAATCACACCGATTTGGACGGCGCGACGATCACGGGTTCTGCAAGTGTTCCCTTTTCCTATACGTCGGGAACAGAGATTTTCTTCGATCATGTCGGTGCTGCCGGAACGGACACGATACAGCTTCGGAACGACGCCGGTACGGCACTGGCAGACGCCTTTGACGACCTCGTGGTTGGTCAGACCATCACCGTGACCGGAACCGGTGCCGACTCGACCTATACGATTACCGCCATTTCGTCCGACGGTTCGACCCTGACCGTGGCCGAGGACATTACCATAGATGTTCTCGATGAAGATGGCGCCCGCATCCAGGTGTTTTCGTAACCGTCCGGCGAACGCGCCCTTTCTTATGATGCTTGTTCAGCGTAGGCCCATGGCAGGAGTTCGTCGATGCGGTTGATCTTGTGGTCGGCGATGCGGTCCAGGACCCAGGCGAGCCAAGCCTGA
>Ga0209259_1000417_pt1 | contig 12442 bp, 9 predicted proteins | sample WorMetGr2BELIZE1_FD_187417 | JGI IMG/M metagenome (GOLD analysis project Ga0209259, IMG submission 187417) | Marine gutless worms symbiont microbial communities from Max Planck institute for Marine Microbiology, Germany - Inanidrilus... ...
CAATGCCCGCAGGTGGGAAGCGTACTGCCCCAGCTACGCTTTTCGAAGCAGAGCCGCGCGGCGTCTTCGTTTGGGAAGCACTGAAAAAACTCAGAAGTGCTGAGGATGCCGCCTGCAGACATGATTATATCTCCTCTTCCTTAGAACAAAGGTAACCATTTTTCTGCACGTTAAATGGGAAACTTGGCTAGTTAAATATATAGGTTCCAAATCCTATATCCTTCCTGTAGTTGGTACAGTTTGGCATCATTTCTTCTCCTCACGCGAATCCTCACGAACGAATTCACGCTGACTACGCGTGATTCGTAGTTTTCACTCTCTTTGTCGACCAATAACGCTTAACTTAACGGCATTGAAGTGTCAGGTCCAAGCTTTGGCTGTTGCCTTCTCGATATTGCGCGTGATGTGCCACTGCTGGGCAATGGACAGAATATTGTTGACCACCCAGTACAGCACAAGACCGGCAGGGAAAAAGGCGAAGAAAACGGTAAAGATGAAGGGAAGGCTCATCATTACCTTGGCCTGGATCGGATCCAGCGGGGTCGGGTTGAGCTTCTGTTGAATGAACATGGAAATACCCATGACGAGGGGCAGTACGAAGTAGGGATCGGGATCGGATAGGTTATTGATCCAGAGTGCAAAGGGGGCGTGTCTGAGTTCGACGCTCTCGAGCAGGACCCAATACAGGGCTATGAACACGGGGATTTGCACCAGGATCGGCAGACAACCGCCAAGGGGATTGATCTTCTCCTTCTTATAAAGCTCCATCATGGCCTGATTCAGACGTTGTTTGTCGTCCCCATACCGATCTTTGAGGGCCTGCATCCGCGGCGTCATTTTGCGCATGTTGGCCATGGATTTGTAGCTGGTTTCGGATAGCTTGTAGAAGGCCGCCTTGATCAGGATCGTGAGAATGATAATGGCCCAGCCCCAGTTGCCGACCACCATGTGGATCTTACTGAGCAGCCAGTAGATAGGCTGAGCCAGGATAGTCAACCAGCCGTAGTCGACTGCAAGCTCCAGCCCCGGTGCGATGGACGCGAGGGTATCCTGCAGCTTGGGTCCTACAAAGAGACGGTTCTCGAAGCTATGCGCAACACCGGGAGACAATGTCACCGGTTCGGAGTACTTGCCGATGATGTAGCGGGAGCCGTCGAGGACGTTGGTATAAAAGGTCTCCGGAGTACCAATGGGGGCAATCCAGGCCGCCACGAAGTAGTGCTGAATCATCGCAATCCAACCGTCGGAAACGATCCGCTGCAGCTTCCTATCCCGCATGTCGGAGAAGGACTCCTTGGTGTATTTGTCCTCGGGGCTGTAGTACACACCTCCCGTGTAGGTATAGATGAACCGGGAGGCATTAGGATCAACCAACTCGGTCCTCTGAAGTTGCTCGTAGGAGCGGATCGCCAACGGTGAGCCGGTGTTGTTGGCCACGGCCTGTGTGAGTCGGACCACATAACTACCGCGCCGGAATTGGTAACGTTTCTTCACCTCGACGCCGGAGGGATGGTTCCGGAGAAATTCAACGATGAGATCATCTTTATCAGGCTCAAGGACAAAGCTATTGCGAGTACTGGAAAAGGTTGCCTGGTGTGTCGGCAGCTGTCCTTTCTCGCCTCCGAGGAGCCCGGACTGGGCGATGAACATGTTCGGCAGCTGCGGCTTGAACAGCCGGAATTTGGTTTCCGGGTCCTCCGCCGTAACAGCATAGTCCTTCAGCCAGGCGCTGGTGATTGTGGCACCACGGCGAGAGATCTCCAGCTTCAACAGGTCGGTTTCCACGCGAACGGAGTCTCCGCCCTCCACTGCCCGCACAGATGGAACGGGAGTAGCAGCAACCACCGTCGGCGTGGGCGTGTCCGGTATCTCCGGGCTATCCGGGGTACTGCCCGGTTTCGGAGCCTCCCCGGCCGGGACAGGGTGCCGGACGGTCTCAGACGGAACAACCGAGTGTCCGTAATCCTTCATCCAGGCCTGATAGATCAGGAGCAGGACGATGGCAAGGGAAAAGAACAGCAGCAGGCGTAGATTATCCATGGGGAATGTCGTCGGATATTTCCGGGACCGGATCGTACCCACCGGGATGCCAGGGATGACAACGAAGGAGGCGTCGCAGGGCAAACCCGGTACCCTGTATTGCCCCATGAGCCTCGATTGCCTCGACAGCATAGTGGGAGCAACTCGGATAAAACCGACAATGGTTCCCGAGTAAGGGACTGACCAAATATTGGTAGCCACGGAGGAGCCCGATCAACAAACTACGCATAACTGCTCCCGAATGCGTTTCCAGTGCACAGCCAAGGAGGAAAAAAGCCGATCATTGGGCAAGGTCACGGTACGACGGCGACACAACACTACCAGGTCGACATCACACAGACAGTGACGGTGCCGGCGAAAGCTCTCACGCACAACGCGTTTTATGCGGTTGCGATCGATGGCCCGCCGTGCGTATTTTCTCGAGACCGTAAGCCCCAAGCGTGCTGTTCTCCGGCCATTGAACCGGGCAAGAACCCTGAAGCAGGAATCGGCCGACGTCGTTGCGGGCTGTGCAAACAGATCCCGAAAATCCCCCGGTCGTCTCAGACGGGCCTGATGTGGAAGGCGTGCACTGGCAGGACAATTCCCAGGCAACTCGTCGGTCAGGTCGACAGACGCGCACGTCCTTTTGCACGACGCATCATCAGCACCTTGCGCCCATTGCGGGTGGACATGCGGGTACGAAAGCCGTGGGTCCGGGCGCGCTTTACTCGGCTCGGATGAAAGGTTCTTTTCATGTCTCGATTCCAAGGAGGAGGAGCCGACCTTATCAGTGGCAACCTGATCGGAAAAAGGGGTTGGATTATATTTTCTCGGTGGCCGTACGGTCAACGGCGACGAGTATCCCCGGAGCCTTAAGGTGCCAAGGGTAGGGCGGACGGATACCGAATCCCGTCGACATTTATCCAGGCAACCTTCTTAAATCGACCGCTGGGCTCCAAATATCAACAGCTCCTCGGTACGGTTTTCCTCGTAAACAGGGTAACAATATACTTTAAGAATATCCGAAAATTACATGGATTTCAGCAGATCCCCCACCTCTAGGGTCCGTGCTTGTGGATAAGTGACGAAAACCGATATAGACTCCCCAGTGCTATAATATGGCTATTCCGTGGATCCCCCCGATCAGCGATGAGCTGCCGAACTTCCACGGATTTTCACCAGGCAAGAAACTCAACAGAACATAGAGGTCGAACAGCCGTGGGAGTCTGGAATCGATGTGTATCCCATCTCAAAGGTGATTTGACGACGGCCGACTACAACACCTGGATCCTCCCCCTGCAGGCAACCGAGGAAAACGGGCAGCTCAAGCTGTATGTCCCCAATCATTTCGTAATGGATTGGGTCAAACAACACTATAAACAACGAATCGTAGAGCTTTGTACCCGCCTGAGCGATGGCAAGATCCGCACGATTTCGTTCGCGATCGGCACCTTGCCGCAAATCCGTGATTCAGCGAAGACCGTGCAGGAAAGCACTGATCCAAAAACTCCCGTTTCTCCGACAGAAGCCGCGAGACACCGTTCCACGAGTAATTTAACCACCGAGTTCACGTTCGATACATTCATCGAAGGAAAATCGAATCAGATAGCCAGGGCAGCAGCGATTCAGATCGGCGACAATCCCGGAATTACTTATAATCCCCTGTTTATATACGGAGGTGTCGGGTTGGGAAAGACCCACCTGATGCACGCGGTTGGAAACATGATGTTGAACAACAACCCCTCGGCACAAGTGGTGTATCTTCACTCGGAACGATTCGTCACCGAGATGGTAAGATCTCTACAGCATAACCGGATCGATGAGTTTAAGAAACGCTATCGAACCGTCAATGCGCTGCTTATCGACGATGTCCAGTTCTTTGCAGGCAAGGAACGGTCACAGGAGGAGTTCTTCCATACCTTCAACACCCTCTTCGAATCCAAGCAACAGATTGTGCTGTCGAGCGATCGATTCCCAAAGGAGGTAAGCGGGCTGGAAGAAAGACTGAAGTCGAGATTCGGCTCGGGCCTCACCGTTGCGATCGAGTCTCCGGATCTGGAGACGCGTGTGGCTATCCTGCAAAGTAAGGCAATACACGTCGGTATTGATTTACCGGAAGACGTTGCCTTTTTTGTCGGAAGGCACGTCCACTCGAATATCCGGGATCTCGAAGGGGCACTGCGACGTCTAGTAGCGAGCTCAAGGTTCACCAACACACCGATAAATGTCGGGTTCGCTAAAAACACGCTGCGGGACATGCTCGCAGCTCAGGATAAGCAGGTAACCATAGAGAACATTCAAATGGTAGTTGCAAAATACTACAAAATCAGGTCTACGGACCTACTTTCCGGTAATCGGAGCAGATCTGTCACAAGACCGCGTCAGATTGCCATGACACTTGCCAAAGAACTTACCAATCATAGCTTACCTGAAATCGGCGGTGCTTTCGGGGGGAGAGACCACACTACGGTGCTCCACGCAAACAGGAAAATCACAGAGTTGCGAGAAAGTAACATCACTGTTGAAGAAGATTACAAAAACCTGTTGAGAAGTCTGGTAGCTTGATGTGGATAACTTTCAACAGCGGGATTTCGCACTGTAAATCCACAGATTATGCACAGGAAATTACCAGAGGTTTTGGCGACATACCTTCGGTAACAAGATGAAAAATAAAGAAAATAATTTTATCCAGTTATCCACAAGGCTAATTATAGATACAGTCTCTGATACAGGAACAGGAAATACCAAAACAGGAAAACCAAAATGAAGATCCGCGCAAGCCGGGAAATCCTGCTGCCGGTACTCACGAAGGTGGGGGGAGTCGTAGAGCGGCGGCAGACACTCCCGATACTCGGCAACATGTTGATGTCAGCGGAAGACGATTCCGTACAGATCACCGGAACCGATCTGGAAATAGAAATCCGTGCGAAATCCGGCCTAATGGTCGAACAGCCAGGGGAGATAACACTACCGGCCAGGAAGCTCATCGAAATCTGCAGGGCACTACCGGAAGGAACGGAGATATCCTTGAAGGTAGAAAACGATCGTGCATCTTTGGTTGCGGGAAGGAGTCGCTTTACGTTAAGTGCCTTGCCAGCAAACGATTTTCCGATCATGGAGAAGAGTAAGGTAGCACAGAGTATCGATATTAAACAACAGACATTGAAGTACCTCTTCGAGAAAACGGCATTTGCGATGGCACACCAGGATGTCCGTTACTACCTGAATGGCCTTCTTCTGGAGCTGAAGCCAGATCGGCTGGTAGCGGTTGCGACCGACGGTCATCGTCTGGCCAAGGTGGAAGAAATGTTACCGCTGCAAGCCAGCGAGGAAGTGCAGATTATTCTTCCCAGGAAAACGGTATCGGAGCTGAACCGGCTTCTCGGGAGTGATGCAGATGCAGTCGTTCGGATAGACATTTCGGAGAAGATGTTTCGTACTACTATGAAAGATATGGTGATAACATCGAAGCTCGTCGATGGTCGCTATCCAGATTATGATCGGGTAGTTCCGCCGACCCCGGAACGGATTGCATATGCGGATAGGGATACGTTGAGGCAGGCACTGTTTCGGACATCGATTTTGTCGAATGAGAAATACCGGGGGGTACGATTCAGCTTGGGCCAGGGGGAGCTCAGGCTTCAAGCACAAAACCCGGAGAAGGAGGAAGCAGAGGAGGAGTTGGAGATAATCTATTCTCAAGAGCCGACAGTCATCGGATTCAACGTCGGGTACTTGATAGACATACTGAACGTATTGGATGAGGATGAGGTCGAGATTGGGTTCAAAGATTCGGACGGTAGTATAATTCTGCGAAATAAGGACAAGGAGAAAGAGACGTTTGTAGTAATGCCGATGAGACTTTGATTTGCAACCTTATGGCATTTCGTCGGACTGTAAGGCCAAACTGATGACTAACGCTAGAGCGGCAATGGTAGCCGGTACCTTCTATCCGGCAAATGCGCGGGAACTGCGGCAGGCGGTTCTTTCCTTTCTCGTAGCCGCTGAGACTGATCACGCCGAGACCCCGAAAGCCATCGTCGCCCCCCATGCTGGCTACATCTACTCGGGACCCGTTGCCGGCAGTGCCTATGCCCGGCTCGCCACATGCGCCGAGGATATCTCACGCGTTGTCCTGCTCGGCCCCTCCCACCGGGTCCTCTTCACTGGCTTGGCCGCCAGCACCTCCAAGGCCTTTCTCACTCCCCTAGGCGCGATTCCCGTGGACCGGGGTGCCTATGAACAGGTACTTAATCTGCCGCAGGTCTGCCGCTACGAGGTGCCGTTCGAAGGTGAGCACTGCCTCGAAGTGCAGCTGCCTTTCCTCCAGTTGTCCCTGCAGGAATTCCATATCGTCCCCTTCCTGGTCGGCACCGCCGATACCGAGGAGGTAGCCCATGTCATCGCGCGCCTATGGGGGGGAGATGAGACCCTGATCTTGGTCAGCTCGGACCTTAGCCACTACTTGGACTACGAAGGCGCTGCAGCCCTGGATGCCGCGACCAGTCGGGCTATTGAGGCCCTGCGTCCGGAGGCCATTACCCCTACCCAGGCCTGCGGTTGCATCCCCTTGAGCGGCCTGTTGCACGAGGCGAAGCGCCGCGGTCTCAAGGCTCGGACCCTGGACCTGCGCAGCTCCGGCGATACGGCGGGACCCTACGACCAGGTGGTAGGCTACGGCGCTTATGCCTTCAGCTGATCCCGATCTGCTCGACCCGGCGCAGCGGCGCAGCCTTCTGGTGCTGGCCAGGGAGTCGATCGAGCACGGCTTGCACCGGAGGTGCCCGCTCCCGGTTGTCCCCTCCGACTATTCCGCCGACCTGACGGTCCACCGAGCGAGCTTCGTGACCCTGCACACCCAGGGCACCCTATGTGGTTGCATCGGCCACTTGGAGGCTGTCCGACCCCTGGTGTCGGACGTCGCGGAGAATGCCTTCGCCGCCGCCTTCCGGGACCCTAGATTTCCTCCCCTCGCGTACCCGGAGCTGGTCAGCCTCTCCATCGAGATTTCGGTGTTGACGCCTCCGCAATCTCTTGCTGTCACCTCCGAGGAAGAGCTTCTGCGGATCATCGAGCCGGGCCGGGATGGCCTGATTTTTGAAGACGGGGCCGCGTGCGGGACATTCCTTCCCACGGTCTGGGACAGCCTGCCCGATCCACGCGACTTTCTGTGCTATCTCAAGCGGAAGGCCGGCTTGGGGCCGGACCACTGGTCGGACCGTACCCGGATCCGGCGCTACCGCACCGAGTCCTTTTCCGAATAGGCATCGGATAGTGGGTAGTGGTGATTTTTGAAGTGATAGAGTAGATGGATTCATCGGTAATCATTTGCTAGAGGTGGATGAGTTATGGTCCTTTGTCTTTCGTAGCAAAGACAAGGTTTGGGTCTGGATTGCCATGAATAGAGAGACCCGAGAAATCGTCGCATCTGCCTGCGGTGATCGCAGTGAAAACACCTGTCGGATACTCTGGGATCACGTACCATCTTCTTATAAAGGAAACAGTTGGCACGCTTCCTACGTAAGGCGTTGTCTTTTTCTAAATGTGTTAAAATGCATGAGATTTGTTTAAAACTCTTCATACGCCGATATAATACCGAATTATTGCCGATTGTTGGCTAGATATTACTTCAAAAATCACCACTACTGGATAGTGAACACCATCTCCCTCCCCGGTCTATTCCTGTTCTTGTTGTTTCTGATCCTGCTTTCGGGTTTCTTTTCAGGCTCCGAAACCGCACTCATGACCATCAACCGCTATCGCCTCAGGCACCAGGCGGAGCGGGGCCACAAGGGCGCCCTCCTGGCGCGGGCATTGCTAGAACGTCCGGACCGCCTGATCGGCCTGATCCTGCTCGGTAACAACTTTGTCAACATCCTCGCCTCCTCATTGGCGACCCTCATTGCCCTGCGCATCGGTGGTGAGGGAGCGATCGCCGCGGCCACCGGTATCCTGACCCTGGTTATTCTTATCTTCGCCGAGGTCTCCCCCAAGACTCTCGCCGCCCTGCACCCGGAGCGCCTTGCCTACCCTGCCGCATTTCTCTATACTCCACTTCTGAAGATCCTCCATCCCCTGGTGCGGTCCGTCAACTGGGTGACCAACGGTCTGCTGGCGATGCTTGGGGTACGGCCAGAGGATGGGGGAGGCGACAGCCTGTCGCGGGAGGAGCTGCATACCCTGGTCAGCGAAACCGAGGCTATGCTCCCAGAGCGCAGCCGGACCATGTTGTTGGCGATTCTGGATCTGGAAAACGCCACCGTAGAAGACATCATGATCCCCCGCAACGAGGTGGATGGGATCGATGCCCGGGACCCCGAAGAAGAGATCATCAACCAGCTCAAAAACGCTGCTTATACCCGGTTGCCCCTGTTCGACGGTAACATCGACAGCGTCGTCGGCATCGTCCACGTGCGCGACGCCCTGCATACCCTGCTTGATAGAGGGCTCGATACGGACCATCTACGCGAGATCAGCCGCCGGCCCTACTTTGTTCCTGAGGGTACCCAGCTCTATCAGCAGCTGCTCAACTTCCAGCGGGAAAAAGAACCGGTCGGACTCGTCGTCGACGAGTATGGCGATTTCCTGGGACTGATTACCCTGACCGATCTGCTTGAAGAGATCGTCGGAGAATTCGCCTCGGACCCGGCACATACCATTAGTGAGATCCATCGTAGTGAGGACGGCAGCCTCCTGATCGACTGCGGGATTGGTATCCGGGAGCTGAACCGGACTCTACGCTGGAAGCTACCCACCAGCGGTCCCAAGACTCTAAATGGCCTCATCATCGAGCATATGGAAGCCATCCCCGAGCCGGGGACCAGCCTCAAGCTCGGCGATCACGCCCTTGAAATCATATGCACGGCCGAAAACACCGTCAAAACCGTGAAGTACTCCCATGAGTAGCGTAGGCATTCCGCCTGATGAATGCGGAATGATGAGAGGAATGGCTACGCTACGGGATTATTCCATGCCGTCAAGTTAAGTGTTACCGGTTAGCAAGGAAGAAAGAAGACTACGACAGGCAGACAGCGAACTGCATCTGTGGCTGGTGGGTGTGCCCAATATTATTCCGATGTCCGATAAAGAAACTGGCCGCATCCTCTGCATAAGCGTCACGCCCTGCCTGCAACGGACAATACGGTTCTCGAATCTCCGATTTAGCCAAGTGAACTGGGCACGTTCCGTCACCGTTTCGTCCGGAGGTAAATCCGCCAATGTCGCGCGCACATTGAAGACATTAAAGGAATCTCCCCTGGTAGTGGGATTTGCCGGTGGCGAAACGGGCAACACAATGGTTTCATTTTGGGGCAGATCGGGATCGAAATGGACATTGTCTGGACAGACCAACCAACCCGTATCTGCACAACGCTCATCGACGAAGCCACTGCCTGCGTGACGGAGCTGGTGGAGGAAGCACTGCTTCCTATGCCGGACGAGTGGTCACTGCTCGATGAGAAGCTTTCATTATTCCTGGCAGAGAGCGACCTGATGGTAGTAGCAGGTGCACCACCACCCAATTCACCTGAAGACATCTATGCCAAGCTCGCCCGGAGGGCTCAAGAGGTGGGAGTGACAGTGCTGATCGATGCCCGCGGTGAAGTACTGATGCAGGCGCTTGCTTACTTGCCGGTACTGGTGAAGCTGAACGACCAAGAGCTCGTCGCGACCTGCGGGGAGCTGATTAATACTGAGGGAGCACTCCGGGAAGCAGCGCAGATGCTGATAAGCGGGGGTGCTCAGTGGGTCCTCATCACCCAGGGGAAAAAAGACGCCTGGCTGCTGGATGAAACCCTTGCCTGGTGCTTCACACCACCGACAGTCAATGTCTTGAATGCAGTCGGGAGCGGCGATGCAACAACAGCAGGCATTGCTGCCGGACTAGTCCGCGGTCAATCCATGCCGAATGCCGTGCAACTTGGAATTACGTGCGGTTCCGCGAACGCCACGACACTCACCCCCGGTGATGGATCTCAGGCTGGTGGAGAAACTCGTCCCTGAGGTCTATGTTGCGAGCAGCAAGCTAGGAAATCATTCCATCTAAGAAGCACCTGCTTTAGTTAAAAGTGCTACAGGAGATCAGTGGACCTTTGTGTGTCGTAACGCAACACGTCCGGTCCCCCAAACAGTGCCAAATAGTTCAGGGCTGCTGTAGTAGACTTTGTATTGGGAGTCGGCCAGACAGTCGCTCCTGCAACTTTGTCGCAGGGGAGGAAAGTCCGGGCTCCGCAGGGCAGGGTGCCAGGTAACGCCTGGGGGACGCGAGTCCACGGAAAGTGCCACAGAAAACATACCGCCTAAATCCGCTTTAGGGTGGATTGGTAAGGGTGAAATGGTGTGGTAAGAGCGCACCGCGCCGGTGGCAACATCGGCGGCAGGGCAAACCCCACCCGGAGCAAGACCAAATAGGGGAACAGCCGGCTTCGATCCGCAACGTGCGGCCCGCACGGGTTCCTGGGTAGGTCGCTCGAGGTACACGGCGACGTGTATCCCAGATGAATGACTGTCCACGACAGAACCCGGCTTACAGGCCGGCTCCTACTTTTCCATTTCCACCATTCCCCACATCGTCGCATTGCCGCGCCGACATTTTTCTCCGCTTGATAAAAACACAGCATATTGTTGTTTTTTATATACCAACACATAATAGCTTGTAGCCGAGTCCTTGCCCCCTAACTTTTTGATGGATCAGTGAAAAAAGCAAATTATGCCTTGACGGGGAGAGTATGCTTGCCTACTGTCAGCAGAGGAAAAGTGGGGGGGGGGAAGGGAAAATCCGCCTGGTTTCTCGTTTGGTCATAACGGTCGACCGCGACCGCTGCTTGCTGATCTATCCCGAACCTACCTAGTCGGTCACGCCTAGGAAGTCGATATGGACGGTCAGGGACGGGTGTTGTTACCGTCGGCATTGCGCAGTTTCGCTGCTTTGGACAAGCATGTCGCCCTGGTGGGTTAGGGCAAGAAGTTCGAGCTCTGGGACGAAGAGACTTGGAACGGTAACTGTGGTGATTGGTTGAACCAGGCCGAGCTTAACACATTTGGAAAAAGACAACGTCTTACGTAGGAAGCGTGCCAACTGTTGCCGTTGAGCCGCTTCCCCCGTTTCTTTACCCACAAGGCGCTGTTGCTCGCTCGGAATGACGGCTTGGTACGCGCTCCAATAATCACTGAAAACGATGGTTTCTTTATAAGCAGACGGTACGCGATCCCAGAGTACCCGACAGGTGTTTTCGGTGCGATCACCGCAGGCAGAGGCGACGATTTCTCGGGTCTCTCTATTCATGGCAATCCAGACCCAAACTTTGTCTTTGCTACGAAAGACAAAGGACCACAATTCATCCACCTCCAGCACAGGATTTTTTTTGCACTCAACAGATTGTAGCGTCTCTTCAAGGGGTGGGAGGTCATTCGCCTGTTCTTTTAACCAGGCGCTCAATGTTCGGCGCGAGACCCCAAACGTCCGTCTTTACAGTGATATTGCGAGCTACCGGACGTATTTGTGCCATTTTTAACGAGATCTTCGCTCTGACATTTGCGACAGCTGTATACTTTAGTCTCGATAATCATAATTGAAAACTCTTCGGTTAGTTTTATTTAGTGAACGCAATCGTTCAGATCAAGTATATTATGCCATTGGCATATGACCAGAATAAATCAATTCCATTGATATGGCAATTACCGCTGGCAAATTCATTCTCGCCATGATGCACTCGGAAATGCTTTTTGTACCCTATGTCCACCAGCCCATTATAGCCTCTCCAGCCGTCTGGGTGGACGATGCTTCGAGGGCTACCTGGCCCCGGATCGCAGCCTGTCGCTGCTTTTTGGAGGCATCTGGGACGATCTCGGTGTAGACTTTTCCTTGCCGTTCCAGAATCCCGAAGACAATCGTTTTACCGCTTGCTCCATGACCCTTCTTCCTACGGACATGGCGCGTACCAAAAGTAGGATTCATCCACTTCAACCTCGTCAGAGAAGGGCAAAGTTATCTAGACCCATTAATAGGATTAAAAATAGGATTATTATAGCCTGATTTGAATAGCCGTCGGACTCTTCCCAAACCTCTGATGAGTCGTTTTTGATTCGTTCCGATGCTCTGGAGCACGGGAGCCAGAGAACCGCAAGGGCGCGAAGGGTGCAAAGGAAATGCCCACTGGCCCGTTCCCGCGCTCCGGAGATTGTGAAAGAATTCGTCGTTGTTGTTGGTACCGAGCGTACACTACGGGTCGAGTTCGATCCAAGGGACTGAACTTCATGGCAAGACGTTACAAGCAAGGCCAGGCCCGTACCCAAGAAGCCCTTCTGCCGCCACGGGTGGAAGATTACGTGAGCGAGACCAACCTGGTTTGGGCGATTGATGCCTACGTCGATACGCTTGACCTGCCGGAGTTGGGCTTTACCAATAGCGGCGGCGATCTGC
>Ga0209259_1000419_pt1 | contig 12432 bp, 13 predicted proteins | sample WorMetGr2BELIZE1_FD_187417 | JGI IMG/M metagenome (GOLD analysis project Ga0209259, IMG submission 187417) | Marine gutless worms symbiont microbial communities from Max Planck institute for Marine Microbiology, Germany - Inanidrilus... ...
AACCGCCCCATCATCGTTCCGCCCTCCACCGAATCACTCGGGAAACGGAATCACGATCTCAGAAACCGATCAACAGGGGTTTATCAACAGTATCCCCATCGCGAAGGATATGTGTTTAAACGAAACAACAGTTGGTAGCGGACCGCGTCTGGCACCAAACGAGGGGTGGACCGATGGCAAAAGGATGGATTTCCTGCGCCTTCAGCGTCGTTTTGGCGGCGCTCGCTATGATGCAGCCGGCGGCGGCATCGGCTGACAAACTGGCGATCTCCTGCGGTGCCGTCGGCACCGAACTGAGACTGTGCCGCGAAGGGGTCGAATCCTGGTCCCAACAAACCGGTGTTGCCGTCGAGATCGTCTCGACGCCCAATTCGTCGACGGAACGCCTGGCGCTCTATCAGCAGTTCCTCGCCGCCGGTGCCAGTGATATCGATATTATGCAGGTCGACGTGATCTGGCCGGGCATTCTGGCGCCGCACCTTGCCGATATTAGTCAATACATACCAGGAGCGGCGTCCGGGCATATGCCGGCATTGATCACTAACAATACGGTCGACGAAAAACTCGTCGCCCTGCCCTGGTTCACGGCGGCCGGTGTCCTCTACTACCGCAAAGACCTGCTCGCCAAACACGGCTTCGCACCACCTGCCACCTGGGGCGAGATGACGCGGACGGCCAAGGCTGTCATGGAAGCGGAACGAGCCGCCGGCGACATGGGTCTGTGGGGTTATGTCTGGCAGGGCAAAGCCTACGAGGGTTTGACCTGCAACGCCCTCGAATGGCTCGACAGTTCCGGCGGCGGCACCATTGTCGCCGCCGACGGCTCGATCACGGTCGACAATGAGCGCGCCGTCGCCGCCCTTTCAATGGCCGCCGGATGGGTTGGCACCATCTCACCGCCGGGCATCCTCAACTACGACGAGGAGGCATCGCGGGGCGTCTTCCAAAGCGGCAACGCGGTGTTCATGCGCAACTGGCCTTACGCCTGGTCGCTGTCGCAAAGCGATGGCAGTGCCATCAAGGGCAAGGTTGCGGTCGCCCCGTTGCCCAAGGGCGACGGCGCTGGGCGGCACGCAGCAACCCTGGGCGGCTGGGGCCTGGCGGTTTCAAAATACTCGAAGGATCCCCAACGCGCCGCCGAACTCGCCGCCTTCCTGACCTCGTCGGCGGAACAGAAACGCCGCGTCCTCGCTGCATCCTACAACCCGACGCGGCCGGCCCTTTACGCGGATCCGGACGTCCTCGCCGCCAATCCCTTCATCGTCACACTTGAGGCGGCCTTCGCCGATGCCGTGGCCCGTCCGTCGACGGTGACCGGCGACAAATACAACCGTGTTTCGGCTCAATTCTGGGCTGCCGTGCACGGCGTGCTCGCCGGCCGTCAGAAGGCGGAACCGGCGCTCGCGGACCTCGCCGCCGGCCTCGATCGGATTAGCCGCCGGGGTCGTTGGTAACATCCGCGGCAGTTACCGTCCCATGGCCGTCGCAACCGTTTCCTACCGCAGCCGCCGTCTCCTGACCGCCTGGTTGTTTCTGATGCCGATGCTGGCGGCGCTCGTCGTCGTTGCGCTCTGGCCATTGGCCCGAACCATTGGCTACGCCTTCACCGATGCCTCGCTGAGCGCCCCGGGGGCGGAGCGTTTCGTCGGTCTGCTCAATTTCCTGTCGATAGAGGAGGGCCAGGCATATGGATTGCTCGCCGATCCCTTATGGTGGCGATCGGTCGCCAATACCATCGTCTTCGCCGTCGGATCGGTGTCCATCGAGGTCCTCTTCGGCGTCATCCTGGCCCTCGTCATGAACGCGTCCTTTCCCGGCCGGACCCTGTTCCGGGCCGCCGTTCTGGTGCCCTGGGCCATTCCGACCGTGGTCTCGGCCAAGATGTGGGCGTGGATGCTGCATGACCAGTTTGGCGTCGTGAACCACGCGCTTGCCGGCCTCGGGCTGATTTCAGGGCCGGTCGCCTGGCTCGCCAGTCCGGACTTGACCATGCTCTCCGTAATCCTCGTCGACGCCTGGAAGACGACCCCCTTCGTCGCACTCCTCGTTCTGGCGGCGCTTCAGATGTTGCCCAAGGACTGTTACGAAGCGGCGCGGGTTGGTGGCATCCATCCCATCCGCGTGTTCTTCGGCGTTACGCTGCCATTGATCCGCCCGGCCCTCATCGTCGCCTGGAATGAGTTCCTGTTCGCCCTTACCTTCACCCTGAGCAACGACCAGCGCACGGTGCCGGTCGCCATCGCGCTGATCACCGGCGCCAGCGAGTTCGAGGTGCCCTGGGGGCGCATCATGGCCGCTTCGGTGATCGTCACGGCACCGCTGATTATGCTGGTGCTGTTTTTCCAACGACGCATCGTCGCCGGCCTGACGGTCGGTGCCGTCAAGGGGTGAGGACCGCCCATGACCGCCGTCCGCGTCCGTAACCTACGAAAGAGCTTCGACGGCGTCGAGGTTGTCGCCGGTATCGATCTGGATGTGGCTGAGGGCGAATTCTGCGTCCTCGTCGGGCCATCTGGCTGCGGCAAGTCGACGCTGTTACGCATGATCGCCGGACTGGAGGACATCAACAGCGGCGAACTTGAGATCGACGGGCGACGGGTCAACGACGTGGCGCCGGCCGATCGCGGGGTATCCATGGTCTTTCAGAGCTATGCCCTCTATCCGCACATGAGCGTCTACGACAACATCGCCTTTGGCCTGAAGTTGAACAAGGCCGACGCCGGGAGCGTTGACGAACGGGTCCGCGAGGTGGCAGCCATACTGCAGTTGCAGGATCTGTTGGAGCGCAAGCCGAAGGCACTTTCCGGCGGTCAGCGCCAGCGCGTTGCCATCGGCCGTGCCATCGCCAGGCGGCCGCGGGTGTTCCTGTTCGACGAGCCGCTTTCCAACCTGGACGCGGCGTTGCGCGTGCAGATGCGCCTGGAGATCGGCCGCTTGCACCGGCAACTGGGGGCAACCATGATCCATGTCACCCACGATCAGGTCGAGGCCATGACCATGGCCGACAAGATCGTCGTTCTCAACAATGGCCGTGTCGAGCAGGTAGGAACGCCGCGTCAGCTTTATGACCGGCCGGCCAACACCTTCGTCGCCGCGTTCATCGGCTCACCGGCCATGAACCTTCTGGCGGCACGCGTCGACGGGGACGCGCTCTGCATCGATGGCATCGACCGGCCGTTTGCGTTCACCGGCGCGATGACGGCAGCGGACGGCACCCCGGTGACCGCCGGCATTCGCCCGGAGCACTGGCGGATCAGCGACGGCGGCGACGGGCTTTCGTGCATCGTCGAAGCGGTCGAAGACCAGGGTGATTTGCGGGTTTTACACAGCATCGTGGAGAACGACACGGACGGCGGGCCGACCATCACCCTACGCGAGACGGTGACCAAAGACGTCACGCGGCGACGCGGCGACCGCCTGATCGTGATCGCCCATCCCGATGACCTGCACCTTTTCGACAAGAACGGAGACCGGATGCCATCGGATCGGCTAACGGAAGATTGACCCCGGCCTTCCGGCCGGAGATAACGCTGGCGAACCGCCCAGCCCGACCATCACCGACCACCCTTGTCCGGCGAGGCTGCCGGTTCCTCGGTTACCCTTTGATCCAACAAGGCCGCCCGGTCCATGGCCATGTCCGGTTCGCCGGCATGGGTCAGGATGTGGGTGCGGGCGGCGGCGCGCAGCGTCAGGGCCTGCTGCCAGGTCCCGTCGGGTGTCGTGTCCGGGACGATCGGTGCACCGATGGCGGCGCGGATGCGCCCGCGGCGTGGGAACCAGCTGCCGTCGACCAGGATCCTGCGCGTGCCGCGGATGGCGATGGGCATCACGGGGGCGCCGGCCTCGGCGGCGGCGGTGAAGGCGCCCAGTTGGAAGGGCATGATGCCGGGGCGGTTGGTGAAGGTCCCTTCCGGGAAGAACATCAACGCCCGGCCGGCCCGCGCTTCGTCGACCAGGTGGCGGGCGTCTTCGAGGCCCTTCTCCCGGTCGAAGCGCTCGACGAACAGGCACCCAAGTTTGGTCAACAGGATGCGCGGCACCCAGTGGCCCAAGAGTTCGCGCTTGGCGACGAAGGCGACGGGGCGGCCGAGGGCCAGGGCGAGGACGAATCCGTCGAGGTAACTTCCGTGATTGGCGACATAGATGACCGGCTCGCCCGGCGGCGGCAGCCTGTCGCCGCCGTCGACTTTAACCCCGATGCCGGCGAGTCCGAGGATCAGGCGGCAGGCGGCCCGGGCCAGGGGCCAGGCCAGCGATTGCGGAAGGATGGCGATGAGTCCCCAGGCCGGCGGCGCGATGACGGCGGTCACCGCCCCGAAGTAAGCGGCGTAGAGACTGGCCAGGACGGCTTTGGTTCCCCGGCGCAGCGTCGGCACCAGGGTCATCAGCGACAAGCGCATGACCTGCAGCCAGGGCGGCGCACCTTCCTTGCCGAGCAGGCCTTTTTCGTAGGCCTCGCGGCAGGCGGCGCGGCGGACTTTGCCGCTCGACGTTTTCAGGACTGTGTTGGGTCGCGCCAGCACCACGTCGTCCGGCGGCTGGCCGGTCAGGTCGACGGCGTGGGCCTCGACGGCGCGGGTGATGCGCTCCTCGGTCGCCGCGTCGAAGCGCCGCGTCTCGGCGAGGACGACGAGGCGTTCGGTGCCGCTCGCGGGGTCGGCGCTGGCGAATACGGCGACGTTGCCCTTGCGCACGCCCTCGATTTCACCGACCGCGTCCTCCAATTCCTGCGGATAGATATTGCGTCCGGCGCGGATGATCATGTCCTTGGCCCGCCCGGTGATGAAGACCTCGCCGTCGACCAGATAGGCGCGGTCGCCGCTGTTGCGCCAGGGCCCGTCGATCAGGTCCGCGGTCGCTTCCGCATTGCGGAAGTAACCCGCCGTCGCCGAGGGCCCTTGGAACTGCAGGCTCCCCTCGTGGCGCCCCGGCATATCGTGGCCGAGGGCATCGACGACCCTCATCAGATGGCCGGGGAGCGCCAGGCCGCAGCCGACCACCGGCTGCGCCGTCTCGTCGTCGGCATCGACCGGTCGCGCCTCGCCGTCGCGACTGAGCGCCCGGCGGTCCACGTGGTCGATACGAGGCCCCCGGTCCAAGGGCGGGAAAGCGAGTCCGACCGAGCATTCGGCGAGGCCGTAGACCGGGAACATGGCGGTGCGCTTGAACCCGCAGGGCCCGAAGCGTTCGACGAAGCGCTCGATGGTCGCCGGGCTGACCGGCTCGGCGCCGTTGCAGACCACACGCAGGCTCGTAAGGTCGAGGCCGTCGAGCTTGTCGTCGGATATCCTTTTCACGCAGGCCTCGAACCCGAAGTTGGGCGATGCGCTGAGCGTGCCGCCGAAACGGCGCACCGCGTTTAGCCAGCGTTCCGGGCGGGCCAGGAAGCGCAACGGCGACATGATCACCAGTTCGACGCCGTGATAGAGGCTGCCGAACCAGGCGCCGATCAAACCCATGTCGTGATAGAGCGGCAGCCAGCTGACGAAGACGTCGTCGCCGGTGGCACGAAGCGCCCGGCCCATGGCGCGCACGTTGGCCAGCAGGTTGTCGTGGCTCAGGACCACCCCCTTGGGCTGACCGGTGCTGCCCGACGTGTACTGGATGAAGGCGATGTCGCCGGGCGCCACCGCCGGCAGTGGCGGCACGTCCGTTCCCTGACCGAGTTCGGCCACGGTGGTGACCCAGCCGATGGTCTCGACGCCGCCCTTGAGCAGCGTGGCGACGGACGCCATTTCCGGTCCGGCGATCAGGCCGCGGGCCCGGCAATTGGCGAGGATCGAGAAATGGCGGCGGATGTGGTCGCTGATTAAACTGATACGCGGCGGTGGATAGATCGGCACCGGCACGCCGCCGGCGTAGAGCACCCCGAAGAAGGCGGCGAAATAGTCGGTGCCCGTGGGCAGCATCAGGGCCACCGCCTCACCGGGCTTGAGGCCCTCGGCGGCCAGTCCCGCCGCCACCCGCCGGGCCGCCTCACGCAGTTCTCCATAGGTCAGCGTCGCGCCGGGACCGCCCTTTTCGCAGTCCTCGTCATAGAGCCGGATGTGCAGGCGATCAGGTGTTGCGGCGGCATGGAAATCGAGCACGTCGAGAAGGGTGCGGGCTTGGCCCGGCAGGGAAACGGTCCCGCGCGCCTCCGGCCCGGTCGCCGATGGCGGTGTGGTACTAGCAGCGGGCGATAGGGGTACCGCCCGATCGGCGGAACCGCCGACGGCGGCCATCAAGTCGCGCGGCGTTTCGGCGTTGGCGATGCGCTCCTCGGTCAGCGAGACGCCGAAAGCGTCCTCGATGCGCCCGGCCAGTTCGAGGCGGCCGAGGCTGTCGAGCGCGAAGTCGCGGTCCAATGGTGAGTCCGGCCCGGCATCGGCCGGCAGCGGCCGCCCCGGATGCATCTCCGCCGCCACCTCGCGCACCAACGCCATGACGACGTCTTCGGTTGTTGCCTGTTCCGCCATGCCTTTATCGGGTTTTTCCGGCTATCCGAGAATGGTACTCCCATCCGCCAGGGTATTCCATGGCCGGGTACCACTCTCCGGGTTCGGCGGCGCTACGGCTTTACTCCGTCTCCCTGTCTGCTGCCTGGAAATCGCCGCACCAGTCGGAGGCCGCCGTTTCCATCCACACCGTGGTTAGGGCGCTCGCCTGGGGTGCGTAGCGGCGACACAGGCCCTTGTCGGATTTCTTGCGGAGCCCCGACGTGACGCGCGGGTTTTCGATCTCGGCAGTGGTGTTGCCCTGGTGGTAGCTGCGTTCCTTGCGGAACTTCCACCTGGGGTCCCAGAACCGGCAGTCCTGGCAGAAATTGGTCTCGCTCATGGTTTGGCCTCGCCGTCGCTGATCATCCACGAACCCGAGTCTCAATTGTAGGCGATTTTGAGGCCGAAGGTTGAGCCCGTCTTACCCCCACGCCGCTGACGGTACCGTCTGCCACCGCCAGCGGCGCGTCGGAAGCGTATCGATGGGGCATCCTAGCTGTTGACTTCGGCTACGGCGACGGAGCGCATGCCCGGCCATTTCATGCGGGCGTTGGCCAGCGTGCCCGGCTTGTCTTCCTTGTATTTCTGGAAAACCGCATCGTTGACGAAGACATAGAGCTTGCCGTCGACGATATCGGCGTAGCGCGGGCTGCCGTCGAGCTTCTTGCCGAGCGCCACGCCGAGCGCACAGAAACCGCCGAACTGCGGCATGTAGCGCGACGGGTCGGCGGCGAAGCGCTGCTTGGTCGCCTTCGAGGAGAAGTAATAGGCGACGCCGTCGTGGACATGGGTGTACCTGGCCTGGCCCGACGTCACGTCGAGGCCGGTGGCTAGCGCCACCACGTCGTTGCCGCGGACAGCGACGCCGTGGCCACCGACCGTGGTTCCGTTGGGGACGTTGTACTCGTCGACGGCGAAGACCGCCGGAGCCGACGAGACGGCGGCGGTGAAAGCCGCCGCGGCGGCCATGGTTTTAAGTATTCATTGGACAGTTCCTTTTCGAGTTGCGGCCGGTCACGGCCTGTTGATGATTTCCTTCGGGATGGCGCCTAGCCGGTCAGTCCCTGGATACGTTCCACCGCTTCGTCGGTGGCCCAGACAGCATTGGCGATCATGCGGAAGTTGATCAGCGCGGCCAGGTAGCCGTCGCCCTCGGGCACTTTGGCGCCGGCGGTGGCGTCGCTGACCACAGCGACCTCGAAACCCTGTTCGAGGAACTCGCGCATGTGGCTCTCGACACAAAGGTTGGCCGACATGCCGGCGAGGATGACCTGATCGACCTTGAGCTTGCGAAGCTGCAGGCCGGCGTCGTTCTGCTCGGGGCCGTAGACCTTGTGCGGCGAGGCGATGACCGTCTTGCCGTCGTAGATGTAATCCTTGTACTCGGGCATGAAATCGGCGCCAGAGCCCTCGAAGCCTTCGGTGACCAGCGGGCCCGGACGGTCGAACATGTTGATCTTGTGCATGACCTTCTCGAGCGCGCCTTCGAAGCGCCAACGGTGGTCCTGCGGGTAATAGTAGTGGGGCGAGATCACCACCGGCATGTCGGCGGCCTTGGCGGCATGGAACAGGCGGCCCAGGTTTTCAACGACATTGTGCTCGGTACGCTCTCGCCGACCACGCCCCAGGACACGCCCTTCGGACTCAGGAAATCGATCTGCGGGTCGACGACCAAAAGCGCGGCGTGGCCTTTCTCGAGGGACATGGTGGACGGCGGCAGGGCCGGTTCGGCCGGCTCGGCATAGGCCGGGTTGTCGGAGGCCCGGACCGGTGCGGCGGCGAGGCCGACGGCGGCAACGGCGGTGGCGGCGGCACCGGCGGTCAGCAGGTCGCGCCGCGCGATGCCGTTGCCTTCGTCCTCGCCGGGGTGGTCGTGGTTGTGGTGGTGATGATTGCAGTTGGTCATGGTCTTTCTCCTGTCTGTCGGGGCCTGCGCCCCGTCTCCTGAGTTCAGGGGGCACTTGCCCCTGGCTAATGGTCGCCGACCGAAAGGGACCGGCGGTACCCGTGGGTACTCGGGTGGCCTGGCGATCCGCGCAGATGCATCGCGGGTCGCGGCGGGTCGTTGCGTTGCCGATCAGAGATCGAGGTCGGACAACCCTGGGTGTCCGTCTGGCCTGGGGCCGAGCGGCCAGCGGAACTTGCGTTCGGTCTTGTCGATGGCGAGATCGTTGATGCTGGCGACGCGCCGGCGCATCAGACCGCTCGTGTCGAACTCCCAGTTTTCGTTGCCGTAGGAACGAAACCAGCTGCCGTCCCCGTCGTGCCATTCGTAGGCGAAGCGCACGGCGATCCGGTTGCCGGCGTAGGTCCAGAGCTCCTTGATCAGCCGGTAGTCGAGTTCTTGCGCCCATTTGCGGGTCAGGAGGGCCTCGATCTCGCCGCGGCCGTTGATGAACTCGGAGCGGTTGCGCCAGCGGCTGGTCGGCGAATAGGCCAAGGCCACCTTTTGCGGGTTGCGGGTGTTCCAGGCGTCCTCGGCGGCCTGCACCTTGGCGCGGGCGGTGTCTTCGGAAAACGGCGGCACGGGCGGGCGGTTCATTTTTCTGTCTCCTTTCGGAAAAAGCCCCGCCCCGGCCGCACGGGGACGGCCGGGGAGGCGGGAGGGAGCAGCCAGAGCAGCTGCGGGGGAGAGGGAATCGGCGTGACGGCGGCGCTCTGAACGGCCTCGGGTCCGGCCGGGGAGGCGGTCACGGGGAGCGGATTTCCCTGACCGTCGGGCATCGCCAGAGGCGCCGCGCAGGCGAGTCCGAGGGTATTCAGGGACAGCAGGGTCGATAGGGTTGGCATCCTCGTCTCATCCTTTGCTTGCCGTTCCCGGTGTCGGTATCCGGGGGCTCGGTTAGAGTGTACCGATCTGTTAACTTATGGCTCCGAGTATATGTACAGATCGGTTAACTTTGTCAAAGGTTTTTTCGATAACATTTTGTGATGAGAAAATTGATGTATTTAATACGTTGAAATTAAACAATAAATATTGCCAACCTTTGCAAAGACCGCATATTCCTGTATATACCGATCTGTAACCTTTGGAGGTGAGTATGCGACCCACCAAGCGCGATGAGCTGGTCCGCAAGGCCCTGTCGATCTTCTACCGCGACGGATTCCATGCCACCGGCATGGACACGCTGGCGGCCGAGACCGGCGTCTCGAAGACTTCCATGTACAAACATTTCCGGACCAAGGAGGAGCTGATCCGCGCCGTCCTGCGCTTGCGCGACGAGCAGTTCCGCAACCGCATCTTCCGGCGCATGGAGGAGTTGGCCGACACCCCGCGCGCGCAGCTCTTGGCGCTACTCGACGCCCTGGCCGAGTGGTTTGCCGAACCGGGTTTTCAGGGGTGTATGTTCGTCAAGGCGTCGGCCGAATACCAGAAACCGGATCACCCGATCCATGTGCAGTCGGCCGAGCACAAAAGACTGTTCTTCCAGACCGTGCGTGAAATCGCCAGGGAGGCCGGCGCCCGGGACCCGGACGGGCTGGCGCGGCAACTCCTCCTGCTCAAGGAAGGCGCCATCGTCACCGCGCACCTGGGCCATACGGACGCCCCGTCCGACGACGCCAAGGAAGCGGCGCGGGTTCTCCTGGAACAGGCCGGGATCTGAGCGGAGCGACCGCCCCTTCTCATCGGCCGATCCGGCCATCCCTTTTCAAACGCGTTTGACAGACAACCGCTCACACTTTACAAAAATCGAATATGAAAAAGCTGCGGAAGCCTATAAGTCGTTGCGATAAGGCTGTCGAACCGACGTCCTGAGGACGTTGGCGGTTAAGACTCAATCAAGGCGGAAGCGGTGATCCACGTACTCGGTCAGAACGCTCAATGTTTCGGCGACGGTAAGGGCGCCGGTGTCGAGCCTCAGCTCCGGGTTCTCCGGCGCCTCGTAGGGGGCATCGACACCGGTGAAGCCCTCGATTTCGCCGGCTCGGGCCAATGCGTAAAGCCCGTCCGGGTCACGCGCCTCGCAGACTTCGATGCCGGGGTCGAGATGAATCTCGTGGAAGTACTCGCCGGACGCTTTTCGGGCTCTGTCCCTGTCCGCCCGGTAGGGCGACAGGAAGGCTGCCAGGACGATGAACCCGGCGTCGGCATAGAGCGCGGCCAGTTCGCCGACCCGGCGGATGTTCTCGCCCCTGCCCGCGCGCGAGTAGTCGACGTCGGCACTGAGGCCCGTCCGCGCTTCCCAGCCGTCGAGGGCCGCGACCTGGTATTCCATCTCGAACAGCACCTTTTCGAAACGGCTGACCAGGGTCGACTTGCCGGAACCGGGAAGTCCGGTGAACCACAGGACACCGCTTTTGTGCCCGAACCGGTCCCAGCGGTCCTCGAGATCGACAAGTCTTTCGACGCGCGTGATGTTCTTGGATTTGACGCCCATGACGCTTCCGAGCCCGCCGACGAGTGGAAAAACCATCCTCTTCAGGGCAATCGTAGCGGGGAGCGGAAGCCATGGCCAGACCCGGGTTTCGGAAGCGTTCGCGGGTCTGGCGGCGGCGGCCTGTATCGGTAGAATGCCCCCATGATCGTCGCCCAAATTACCGATACCCACCTGATGACGCCCGGCAAGGGCGGCGCCAAGTCGAAGCTCCGGCGCAAGGCGCTTGAGCGCTGCGTCGCCGACATTCGAAACCTCGATCCGAAACCCGACGTGGTCATCCACACCGGCGACATGACCCAGCATGCCAAGCGCAAGGAATATGCCCAGGCCTTCGAGATCCTGGAACCCTTGGGCATCCCGTTTTTCGCGGTTCCCGGAAACCGCGACGACGGGCGCAAGATGGTCGACGCCTTCGATTTTCCGGTGCGCAACCTGATCGGCAGCCATACGCCGGTGCTTTATGCCGTCGAGGAATTTGCCGTTCGCCTGGTCGCCGTCGACAGCCGCAGTTTCGTGGCCAACAAGGGCAACTTCACCGACGATCGGCTGCACGACCTCGATGCCCTGTTGAGCGAGCGCCCGGATGCACCGACGGCGATCTTGCTCCATCATCCGCCGTTCCGGGTCATCAGCCCCACCGACGACTATCAGTACGTGACGGACACAGCACCCGTCGCGTTCGCCGCCACGATCGCCAAGCACCCGCAAATCGCCCATGTGTTTTGCGGACATTCCCACCGCTTCGGCCGCGCCGAGGTCGGCGGCCGGCCGGCGACGACCATGCCGAGCGTCGCCGTTGACGTCCGCCAGGGCGACTACCCGAAACGCCTGAGGAAGACCCCGATCTACCTGCTGCACAGCTGGTCCGAGACCGGACGTTTCGACAGTTTCGTACGCATCACCGACGGCCTATGATCGGCCTATGATGTTTGGGCGGTGTTTCCGACGGCTGTTGCCGGGGGCCGTCGTAGCCGTGGCCTTGTCGGCTTGCGTGACGACGGGCTCCGTGGCACCGACATTCGAGCGGGCCGATGTGCGGATCGCCGGAAACGTGGTTCGAGACTTCGGTCTTGATTTCCCGGCCGCCTATGAACGGGCCCGGCGACAGGCCAATCGCGACCGCCCCAACTTTTCCGGCGCCCGCCTCGAGGAACTGACGGCGAAGGCCCGACCCGGCACCAAACTCCCGGTGATCGTCTACTTTCACGGCTGCGCCGGAATCCGCATCGCCAGCCGGGGCCATCTTGATCAGCTGGCGACCCTCGACGATTTTGTTGTTTTCGCCCCCGACTCTTTCGCGCGCGCGCGTCCGCAATATTGCCTCGCCAACCACACCGTCGACGTCGCTTTGGCCCCGCAGGTGACCGCCATGCGCCGGGCCGAAATCAACCATGCCCTGAAGCGCATCGCCGCACTGACCTGGGTCGACCCGGCCAACATCTTCCTGATTGGCCACTCGCAGGGCGCCGGAACCGTCGCCGGCTATGCCGGCCCCGTCAAGATTCGCGGCCGAGTCCTGATCAACGGCTCGTGCAACGGGATGCTGGGCGGCGACGCCATGAATGACGATGAAG
>Ga0209259_1000423_pt1 | contig 12397 bp, 14 predicted proteins | sample WorMetGr2BELIZE1_FD_187417 | JGI IMG/M metagenome (GOLD analysis project Ga0209259, IMG submission 187417) | Marine gutless worms symbiont microbial communities from Max Planck institute for Marine Microbiology, Germany - Inanidrilus... ...
GATATAGGCTTGTCCATTTGGAGCTTATCCCGCATGGCATGTATATCGGCTGGGGAGCTCAGGGTTATTTAGATATTTCTATGGGAACTCAGGGGCGAAAGGGTTAAGGCTGAGAGAAAATGGATTAAGAGAGTGGAACTACTTGAGGCAAAATGCCTTCCTTCACGTGGCTCTAACTACAACAAAAGCATTGAATAATTCATAAACATATTATTAGATAATAATAATATAAACAATGATCACATCAATGGAGTTCACATGGAAAAATGGCCAATAAAACAGTTGACATGTCTGATTGTGCATGCATGCATGACAATAATAAAAACTAGAAATATGTTCTGTGGAATGTGGTATCTGAGCCCAATATGACCGACACTGTCATTTAGTGTTCACATCACAACTGTTGGCCTATTACAGCAAACAAGACTGCTGTTCAAGCTTGTAAAATGATAAACAGGCAACACTACACACTTTAAAAGTATTGTGCAAATGTGCATTACCGGTAATGTTAATGACTGCAATGGGTGCTAGCAGTCAAGAACAAATGCAAATGCAGTGACATTTTTCCTCAACAGTCAAGTTAGTAAGCAGATAAAGAAAGGCTAATGTCCACTGAGCGATTTCACCATTGGCAATATGAACTGAATCCAGCCACACAAATTCTGCACCAATCACACCTCAGCAACAAGACGACAACCAGATCACCCAGGTTCACATGGAAGAGCCGCCCCGCAGCAAGTAAGTTAGTACCAGTGAGAGGAGCGTTGTTAGGCCGCGCTGTAGCTGCTGCTGACGATGCTGACGAGACACTTGCATCACTGGCTGCAGCCTCGGCCGACTGAGTCACGGAGTTTGCAGCCGCTGCAGCCGCGAGGCTGCTGTGCTTCTGATGCAGACGAGCCAAGTGCATTGCCTGCTGCTGGGCCTAACACACACACACCAACACACATGCTCCATCGGTAAATGGTAATGTCAGGCTTTTATGGGAGGAACTGGAACCACAGACTGGAAGACTCAGACTGTTGGAATATTGATCTTTTAGCTCAGACTTAGCTGAAGTAATTCCAAACACTGTCTAGCCAGGACGAAATTTCAGCCCAGTACTGATGCCAAATCCTGTATAACACATAAAGGAGACAATCTACTTGGCACACTTTAATGATCAATAATGCGTTCCATTGCACAGCATCCTGCACTATTCAGAATGAATCTTTTGAGTACGATTTCTGCCATTTCAACGTGAAATATTGCCATCAACTGCAGTTGATCAGTAGCAGTAACCTGTTGTAGAGAGTCGATGGCGGAGTGCCCAGCAGCCTGCAGCTGCTGTAGTTTCTGCTGGACTAAATGCTGTCTGTTCATGTGATGCTGATGACAACACTGATGATCCAACGTCGCCACTGACGACGTCCCACCAGCAGCCACAGCAGCAGCAGCAGCATTGCCAGAGCCGGCCGAGTGACTGGACACTGGCACTGTGGAAGACTGTGCAGCCTCCTTCACCTACATATCAACAACAGTCAGCTGTAGCAGCAACAACCACCACACCACACCACACCACAACCGTTTTACAGCCCTTTTTCCGGGACCACCCGGGTCAGCAGGTGCCAGAAGAGAACTTCTGGACTTCATGGTGCAAGAGCAGATTAGAGGCAGACATACAGACCATCCAGCTGGGCGCCACTCCATCCAGACCAACCAGTGAACACCTCCACCATCCCCCCAGCAACAACAACAACAATTACTCAAAACCCAACGGTTGCAGATGACAACTAGCAGATAAAATGCAGTGGTGCTAATAGGCCTCTGTTCATATGTGTCTATGTATTGCAATCAATCTCAAGTAGACACTACCCAGTGCATAATACAATACATTACAGTTAATGCACAACAAAAGCTAAAAGGCTGACAAGCAGGCAGCTTAATCTACTCCATGGAACCATAACTGAAAAATTAAGGAAATAAAAATAAACAAGTGGTCAAAGTAATTTGACATAAGGCCGCATCGCCGCCGCACATGGACGGTTCAGTCGTATTCTTCACCCGTTGCCAATGTGCACCCCATATATAGAAAGCCAAAAATAGTTGCCATGGCAACATCCCTTAGAACCTCGAAATCGGCTATGTCTTCATCGGATAGCTTGACCCCGAAAACACACCCCTAGAATCAAACAAAGTGTCGCTAGCTATCATAAAACCAAAGTTATAGCCCATCGAAAGGCAAAAAGTGGTTGCCATGGCAACGTCCCTTAGGTGCAGGGTATCGGCAATATCTGCATTCTGTTGACGGCCAATCAAACCCTCTTCATAACTAACTGCCTAGTCACTATCGTCCACACAAAGGCAGTTAATAGCAATCTTAGTCGCAAAATTGGTTGCCATGGCAACGACCCTTTGACGCTCAATCTCGGCTATGTCTTCGTCGAATAGCTTGACCCCGAAAACCCACCCTTAGAATCAAACTGCGTGTCGCTAGCTATCATACAACCAAAGTTATGGCCCATCAAATGCCAAAGCCAGTTATAGCAAATTGCGTCCCAAAATTGGTTGCCATGGCAACGTCCCTCAGCACCTATTGACCCCCATCTAACACATGATTTCTACGGCTCATTCGAGCCCACAACCCAAACAGCATCCCTATCAGTTCAGCCGTCTTTGCACAGACGACCGTAGAGAGTCCCTATACTTTACAATGGGACTCCCATTCTCCCCCAAAAATTTTCCCCTTCCCATGGGGGGATCTGGACCCCCATCTAATACATGGTTCCCCGGGTCCACCCAAGTTCTCAACCCAAACGGCAGCTCGATCGGTGACAGACAGACCACACTACTCGGTCGGTAAGAATCGGCCGTATCTACGTACGTAGTACTGTGATGCGGCCTAAAAATGAACAGCACAGAAAATCCAGTTCAAGTTGTAGTCTGTGCAACAGTCCTCAACTCCTCATGACAAGTTAAAACAGCAGTCAATGGACATGGAAGCATGTAAATCTTAGGTCGCAAAACGGACATGTCTATCCAAGGTAATGTAACAGCCAACTGAAGCACAACTGCACAGTGCTGATACTGGCAATGCTCACCATGAGCTGAGCCTGCAGCTGATGATGCTCGTGCTGCAGCTTCAGATGCTGCTGCAGTTCATTATGCAGCTGGCGCTGCAATGCCAGCTGTGCCTGAAGATGCTCTCTCTGCTGCTCCAACATTACATTACGTTCCACGTCGGACGCCAGCTGCTCGTTGGCTGCCACTGATCCCGTCTGACTGGCCGTTACACTTGCTCCTGTCAGATCTCCGGGTTTTAAAGGCTTGGCAGTTTGGCCAGGTACTGTCGGAGACTTGGCCGACCGTCTTTGACCTTCAGCACGTTACAGCCAATGTCATGCTAGCACGGCATCACTCCACATAACAGTCAGATGAAAACACAATATGTCAACCTTCAAATTATATTTGAGTTGATAGAAAAAAAGAAGTAGTGCACTTTCTAAGAGACAGTCCCTAAATATCGTTATTCTTACAAATACGCTGATTACAATGATAATGTTTTAAAATGATCCAGGGGCAAGTGTGTCCAGCAGCATGTGGTAGCTTTGTCACAGACCGCTGTCATTATTTAAGCTTTGATGTGTATTTCACACAAACAGACATACAGAAGCAGGACAGGTATATCAAAACAAGACAAAAGATACGCTCAAGACTCCAGAAAAGTTTAGATCAAACTATGTACAACTAACACCAAACTTATTTCTCAAACTGATCAATGATTCACAAAACTGATTAGCAACAAACAGCTGATCTGTTTACATCTGTACTTGTTGCTGATGCTAAAATGGGTGGCACAGAACAGACAATGATGGGAACGTCAAGCTACTCATGCCCTCCACAGACAATCATCCTTCCTATGTAATCGACAGGTACAAGCTTTGACTAGGTTCAGCGACAGGCCAAATCTTGAGTTAATCTCATCCTTACCTTTACTGATGGGTCTCTCTTTAAGTTTAGCCTGTGCCTGCGCAGCTGCAGCGTCCAGGCCCTCAGCCGGAGTGCGTATCACTGGCGGCACGTCACTGCTCGGCGTCGTGCGCTGTTTCTGTGCCGGCAAACCATCCGACTGCATTCCTGAGTCAGCCTGGCTTGTCACATCCCCACACGCATCCTCAAACTTATCTCCCTCCTCCTCCGACGACACAGACACGGACAGGTTGTCCAGGTCACGTACGACATCATCCAGACATTCTGCAGCCGCAGCCAGCTGACTGGCCGCCTCACCGCCTCCAGCCATCTCCTCATCACTTCCACCTCCAGTACGCATGTACGTCTTGAGCTGTTCCAGCACCACTCGGTCCAGCATCGTCTCTCCCAGCACCGCCTTCTCCAGGATGGCAATCGCCAGCTCCTCGTCTCCACGGAGACCGTCGTCAACAACAACCATCCTGGTTGCCGCAGCACTGCTGTCGTCGAGGATATCAGCTCCAACTGCCAGGTTGTTGGATGCCGTACTGGATTTCCCCGTCTGACCATGGCACAGACAAAAAAACAGCCATTCATTGCCAATGCCAGCATCAAATTACACACACAATTACACTACCAGTTTATCAAATGCATGTCCACATTTTCAATACCATATTTATGACTGTCAAACGTTTCTTAGCCAAAAAAATTGAAGAGAGTAAGACCAAGATATAGAGTTGTAGACCAAAAAAAACCTCAACAGGTAGTGCAAAAAAAGACTGTTGGGCCTGGTAATGGAATGGGGATACCATGGGCCGTATGATGATAAACATTAAAGATATTGTACAATACCCACAAAGACAGTGAGTGAATGTTCCTCCTGGTACTGCCTCACCTGGGTTGTCCTGGATGCCTTTAAATGCACTGCTGCTGTTCTTAAGTGAAAAATTACAGCAGACATTTGTTGGCTAGATCTGCCACACTATGACCGACATCAGCTTCTCAGCTACTATTCTGCATGAAATGTGGCCGTACCCCAGTCCGTTCCTGCAGCTCGCGTTCCAGCAGCATCAGTCGATCCAACATCTGCTGTTTCACAACAATCTGCTCCTCGCGATCCAGGGCGAGCAGTTCGCCCTTGCACGCCATCTTGCCGACAAATGCTTCCCAAGATCCATCACCTGTCTCCATCACTCTGCCACCAGCCACGTCCCGCGACACTGGCAGCAACGCCGACTTTTCATTGGCTGCCGCCTTCACAGGAGGACCAATGCCATCAGCCAACTCTCGCCCTATGTACAGACATCATAACAATCATAACCAGGCAACGGCATTCACAGTCTGACAGCAGCATGCAGAAACTACACAGTTCTCAACTATAGTTTAATGCAAACACTGTATGACAAGTGCTGAATGCTTCAAGGATGACAATCTGCTTATTTGCTGACAGCACGTGCAATGTAAGTACAAGCTACAAATATCCTATATTCTTTAAAATAAGGCCCTGCAAGGAGGCTGACAGTCAACGCCGCGTGACCTTGACCTTGGATTGGGTCAAGGTCATATCAACATGCACAATACATAGGACTATCAGCATACACGAGCATATGACTCTAGCCTTTAGACTCAAGCAATAGGGAAATGTGGCCCTTCGAAAGTGCTGTAATATCGACATTCTGCGAAGTTTGAAGTCATGTGATAGCTTACTAAGAAGGAAATTCAGAAATCAGGCTGCGACACGCTGTAGACTAGGTCCCATATAATCATATCAACCAACAGCTGTGAGCTCCATGCCAAAATAGTGGAGGAGATAGACCTAGAAAAGTACAATTTTCAGAACTTCAGAAACTCAGTGGCCTTGTTCTTGACCTTGGATGGGGGTCGAAGTCATACTGGTGCGCATATTTGGTCAAGTCTACCCATACACCAAATTAGACCGAAATCGGAAAAACATTTTGTGGACAGACAGACAGACGTACATACGGATGGAAGGATGGACCTGACTTCTAATTTATTAGGTCACCGCTGAGCTATGACCTAAAAAATGATCAAAATTCTGAAGAAAAAAATATTTGGCCTATATGTATTTTTCAACACAAACTACACTTTCACAAAGCTCTTTCTGTCAAACGCTCTTTGGTACTGACTACTAAGTTCCAGTAACGATGTTATTTCTGCAATACACCAAAGTTTCAAAAAAAAAACTGCAACAGTCACCTATCAAAATTACATGTTAGCAGTACTGTGATACTTTAAAACCCACAACACACAATTCAGTTACACCCACACATTTCTACAATCATTCAACAGGGAACAAATGACAGATGTTAACTGACCAGCATCAGATGTTGCTTTAGCGCGGTCAGTTTGACTGACCGTGTCCACTCTTGCAGCTGCTGGACCATCACCAGAGACACTCTGACACAACACAGGCACTATACATTCACTCATGTCACACTCATGCACCGCTGTACAAGCCACCTACTACTATTACTACTACTACAATCGCTACTACAGCTACTTTCACTTTACGCGCAACACAGGTGAAATAATCTCTCGTTTAACGACCTCTTTTCAGGAAAACTAATAATCAGTAATCTGGCACCAAAAAGGTAAACTATTCTGGATAATGATGCATTCCAGACCTAAACAGATGTTGCTTAATGAAGTTGCTAATATCGCACAGTATGACTTGGTGAATTCAAGGACTTTCAAGCACCTGGCCTGTTTTCAAGTACTTTCAAGGCCTTGAATTTAGGAGAAAAAAATTCAAGTACTTTCAAGGATGTGTGGGAACCCTGTGGATTTTAATGAAGCAAGAGATGATGGGATGGCAGTGGCATCAGCTGGATCATATGCAAACCATATGCCCCTCGCTCTAGACAGGTAACCATGCCAGCAACTCGTAATTCAATTTTTTACAGACTCGATGCTCCTCCTGCTGGCCAACACAACAGTGTCAAAGCATTGAAGGTAACTGAATGTTGATCAGATGGTTCATTAACACCATCTTCAAGCTGCAAGAATAAAGCCATGGCTCAATCAACATTCAACTGTAAAAACTGCGGATACGTGTGTGCACATCACTGTGCACAATTATAGTACACAATACCACACAGAACAGTGCTCATAATCTTCCCTCTTATCCTCCTGGAGAACTAATTACGTGTTAAATGATCAGAGCATGGAGGAATTACCACAAAGTAGGTACCAATCTCAGATATCTAATACAGATACTCTTGCCAGCTAGGTGTGTATATACAATGGGAAAGCAGCACACACCTTGTTACCATGTGATGCAGCATCAGACGACGCTGACACAGTATTATGGCTGGCCGGCCAGTCCAGTAGCAGGCTCATTGTCTCAAAGTGACCGCCCTTCGCTGCCTCCATTAACATTGTCGACCCATCCTGCACGACAGTTGCAAGCACACATGCACCGTTATCAGGAGTAGTAATAATAATGCATCATTTACATTCACCACATTACACTACAGAAATGATGTATGCAACACTGGCGAGAACGCCAGCGTCCTCTCGCTAATCTGAATGTGCTAGCTGCCATCGGCAAGTTCATAAGAGCAGTAAAACTTTGCTATAACAAAATCCTTCAGTTCTTGACATGTATACACATATCAATCTCTCGTCTCTGATATAGCCATATTTGTGCTGAAAAGGGACGTTAAACTCCAACTAACTAACATATCAATATCAGGGTTTCCATTCTGTTACTCCCCCGAATTCCAGGCCTTATCCAAAACATTTCTGCAATCTGGCTACATTGAAATAGCAGCTTTTAACAACCACAAAGAGCAAAAAAAACGAATGGAAATGTTGAGTAAAGTTTATCGTCCAAAGCCAGTAACAGTTCCAAATGCTTCAACTACACAATGCAAACGAAGCATTATATAATGTTGTCAAATATGAACCAATACTATCCAGGACCACAGCATGTAATTTCCAAAATTAAAATGATTTCATAGGACTTCCAGGGCCTGATGAAATTTGACAGAAAAAAATCCAGGACTTTCAAAGAAATTATAACCACCACCACACACCACAACCGTTTTACGGCCCTTTTTCCGGGACCATCCGGGTGAGCCGGTGCCAGAAGAGAACTTAAGGACTCCATGATGCAAGGGAAGATTAACAGAGGCAGACACACCAACCATCCGGATGGGCGCCACTCCATCCGGACTAAGCAGTGCCCACCTCCACCATCCCCCAGGAAGAAAGAAGGAAGAAATTATAAGTGGATGAAGAAAACTGAGGGGAACTGGCTAACCAAGGGTCACATGGTAAATGGCTTGCAAAGTGGAGGTAGTTAAAGTGGGACGATAAAGCAACAAAATTTAGAAAGTATGCAACGATTAGCACCAGAAACAACACATAACTGTTCATTTCAAGAGTTAAGGCTTTCCAGGCTACTGGTTAAGGTCTTTATGTCCCACTCAACACAAAATAGGTCATTTCAGAGACGTTCCCCAAGCCAATCACTTGGCTGGAAATGGAGAGGGGCCTATTCTGGTTTCGGCGCTACATAAATCTGTCACTTACTTACTTAAATAAACACTTACCCACTTACTTACAGCCCCGGACCCACACGGGGCTATGGTACTGATAACCAAGTTTGCAACAAATGGTGGAGGTGGGCACTGCTTAGTGCTTAGTCTGGATGGACTGGCGCCCATCTGGATGGTCGGTGTATCTGCCTCTGTTAATCTTCCCTTGCACCATAAAGTCCAGAACTTTTCTTCTGGCACCGGCTCAACCAGGTGGTCCCGGAAACAGAGCCGTAAAACGCTCGTGTATATGAATGTGTGAGAAAATATGTTAAAAACACAACAACTATAAAGCATGCAAAAAAGATTGTTTGCAGTCTGTTTTGACTGCAATCTAGGCCGCACACTAAGTTGACCTAATGACTGTAACAAGTCTACCAGAACTCTCAATCTATGTCTGGTAAAGCAGTGTGCACCTTGAGTCTGTGGGCAAAGTCGGCTCCAGAGCGCAGCAGAAACCTCACGACGTCAAGATGTCCGTTGTTGCAGGCCAGAGACAACACCGTGTGATCATTACTGCACGTCATCTTGTTCACATTCGCACCTGACATCACCAACCAACACCACTCTCAACTACGTCCATCATATCCATGTACCACCAGACCACGCGGACTCTTACTGTAGTGCCCTGACTGACTCAGCCTTCCACCATCTGTCGGGGATTAAAATAATTATCAGCTTCTGGGCTGAGTAGTAACAATAAGTGGCAATTGTGGATGTAAACAGTTTCCTTCAGTGCTTCGACACCGTTAGTTAGAAGAACACCTGGCCCACAAAAAATCTGTGCCACTTATCCTGAAAGGTTTTCTTCGAGAACAAGCAGAGGAACAAATGGCTGACAGAAGTAGATAGATGGATAAGCACAGTAGCAGCCAACATGTGTATTCACAGCCCAAGTCAGCTGACGTAGTCTGAGGGCTGGCACTGATTATGCATTCATCAACCGAACCAGATGAACTGTTGCAATGGCTACAGTCAAGATAAGAGCACCATAAACATTCACTACTGTCATTATCATGAATTACTATACTACAGCAATTGCTACTTCTATTATGTCCGCTACACCTTAAGTGAGCAATGCAACATGCTGTGGACATCACAGGCAGACAGGTGAGGAACATCACCAATGAGACGCACAAGACATGCACCTTTGCTAACAAGGAACTCAACAGTCAGCTGATGTCCGTTCTTAGCGGCCCTCATCAGCGAAGTCCGACCTCCTTCCGACTCGTGATCCTACACACACACACAGTCGATCTGAATGAGGACTGACTTCAGTTCCTCACTCTACAGCCCCCCTGCCAATACAGCCAGACAGTAGCATCACACCACAGAACAACCTCCTCATCATCAGAACATACACATACAACTACCAGACTAACAGAAGAGACCATTGGGCAATGTCCAGTGCAATCACAATATCTATAAACTACTGTAGCAAGCCATACTTCTTTCCACTGAACTATTATTGACAGTCCTTCAGTGCTTTGACGCTGTTGGTTGAGCAGCAGGAAAGACATCCGGCCTGTAAACAAACTGAGTGGCGAGGTACTGGCGTGGTTATCTGTCTGGAGCGAGGTGCAAATGATTTGCATTTGCATATGGTCCGGCTGATGCCACGCCCACCTCATCATGTCTCGCTCCAGTAAAATCCAGAATGGTTCACCTTTCTGGTGCCAGCTTACCTAGGTGTCCCAAAAAAGGCCGTTAAACAGATGTAGTAGTAGTAGTAATACCGTTTACAGTGGACGGCACACCCCTTCACCTCTTAAGGAAATGTTGTGCCACTATGCAGACAAGGTATCGCATGCTAGGGGCTTACACACTACAGCTCGAGGAGCTATGTAGGATATCACCATCAAGCCTGTTGCGGTTTACCAAAGCCTCATTGGGGTTATAGTAACCTTGGTTACATGGGGGATGCACACTGGGCCAACATCAAAATGGCCTCAGCGCTGAGCAGTCTGTCCTTCAGGCTGTTCACTCCAAAGGTAAGGTAAGGTAAGGTACAGTGGACGGCTGAGCAGGCATAGTGACTTGAAGCAATGTCACAGAATATCATTAACACTGGACACAGAATTCACTGAAGTGGATATGACAAGAAATCTAGGATACAGCGGCGGTAACTAACCAGTTCAGCGCCATGGTGAATCAGAACCTCCGCAACCTCCGTGTGACCGTTCTCACATGCATACGTCAACGCGGTTCCCTTCGTGAACGTCTGAGCATTCACAGTGGCTCCTGCACACACGGACAAGATAACACCAATCACACATATTATCAGTCTACACCCACTGACCAGGCACTCAAATCAAATGTGCACTGCCACAGTTGATGACAGATATCTGCCATCCATCAACTCAGCCGTCGTTATGGCCCATTATGTCCGTGCTGTTCCACTGTGTCCAAGTGGTATTTGTCTGGGTTACAGCTGACTGACTCAGTTAAGGTTTAAGGTCATATTCATCACAAAACAGGTCATTTTGGAGACGTTCTTACTAGGCAATTTCTTTCTTAGTACTGAAGAAACTAAACCTAACACAATAAAATCAAACAGAGGAATAAAATGGCCAAAAAATGCACAAAAGACAAACCTAAATCTAAAGAAACCTAAACCTAAACTAACAGCTAACTTTAAGAACTGCTCATATGTGCTTACACAATACAGCACAGATTCTGATAATCTTCCCTCTTATCCTCCAGATGTTCATTGCTCAGATGTGGTCTGCTGGAAGGAGGGGTGGGTTACAGTTACAAGCTAGGAATACGTAAAATATAATGAAATGGACACAACAGAACACTACCAACAGAATGGTACATAACAGCCTTTTCCAGCACATGGCTTAGGAGTGAGGCTTATCATACAAGTTTGCAAGAGACATCCTACAGCAGCTCTGAAATAACGCAAGCTGCATATGACAACACATAAGCAAACATGTTTGGTTTAATCAGTCGAACAAAATAAATGGTAAAACTTGTTTTGTTGTTAAACATATAAATTTACTATTATTATTACTTACCCACATATGCTGTAAACTTTAACAAGAATGTTTAAGAGCAATGTTACAGATGTCTGGACTACAACAAACCCTTATCAAATATTTGTCACATTCTATTCTCACATAACATGTAATAAGTTCAGAGAGACTAGGAACATATGATACAATTACAGTACTACGTTAAAATAGGTTGAGACAGTATGGGCATTCCACAAAAGATCAGGGTGTAAGACCTACATGTAGACAGAAGACCAGCAGAGAAGTTTGTCGGACCCAACAAACAAACAAGGAGGGTGCTATGGACCATAGTAAACGAAGGATATTAACGGAAGACATTAACTTAATTATAGATACTGCACAATACTCACTAAGACAGGCAGTGAGTGTGCGCATGGTTTTTCCGGTACCGGCTCACTCGGGTTGTCCTGAACAAAGGACCGCTAAACCAGTTGTTGTACACTGCGCACAGAAGAGTTCAGAAAACTGTGGTATTCCCAAAATAAGAACCAAAAATACTCCCGTATAGTACAGGCTTACAACTGGAAGTGGTTGCTAGTATATCACCTGCAGCAATGAGGTATTTGACCAGGTCGACATGGCCTTCCTGCGCTGCTTCCATCAGTGGTGTTGAACAGCCAAGCTCCAAATTCGCGCCAGAGTTAATAAGAAGTTCAGCAATCTCCAAAAATCCTCCGCAACATGCTAACGTCAATGCCGTCTCCTGAGTCTCCTCCGTCTGCGCATTTACTTCCGCTCCTGATCACACACAGCAACACAACACCTAATTAGAGATGTTAAAATCGAATTTTTTGGATAATCGATTATCGAAACGAAAAAAACGATTTTTATTCGATTATCGTTTTTCTCATTGCACTATACCGCCGCGAT
>Ga0209259_1000424_pt1 | contig 12389 bp, 6 predicted proteins | sample WorMetGr2BELIZE1_FD_187417 | JGI IMG/M metagenome (GOLD analysis project Ga0209259, IMG submission 187417) | Marine gutless worms symbiont microbial communities from Max Planck institute for Marine Microbiology, Germany - Inanidrilus... ...
CTAAGCACCTGTCAGCCAATAAAACACAAGACCACGTGCACACACATATGAACAGACCTAACAGTTCTCTGGATTGGGTTTTGTCTCACTGGGCCCATTTCACTGTGCTTAGATTCATTTTTGTGTATGTATGTATTTTTCTGTATGAGTGTATATTGCATGCATGTGTAGTACTGTAACATGGTGAGGTGGACCTGGTGGGATTGAAGCCTATCCTTAGGACTACTACTTCCTTCAGTGCTATGACACTGTTGGTTGGGTCATTTGACCCGTAAAAACCCGTCCCCGACATGACCTATAATGTGTTTAGTGGGACGTTAAACCCTACTCAATGAATCAATCAATCAATCAATCAATCAATTGAGCAGCACTAACCATCTGTCTCGCTGTATAGCTTTTCGTCCTCCTCCTCACTAGACACCGGTGAAAATGCGGCGATCCAGCGCGTCATCTCACTGCTGCTCTCAATCAGACAACAAAATAACATACGTGACAGATGCACAGTCATTTGATGGCCACTTTTCAGGGTCAACCCAAGTTACTGGTGGTTAAAGTAGGGGGTAACGCAGTTCCTTATTCCCCGAAAATGCCAGGAAGCATTCTGGAGCACCATACAGCCACATCTCTGGGGCAACACACATTTTAGCAAGTGCAACCTTTTTCTTTCAGCTAATGTGATCCACAGAGACTGATACTGGTATTGGACAGCCAGCATAAAGGCAGCAATGCCTCTACCATCAGGAGTCCGGTTATGGATAAAGAAAGGATGAGGCCAGGCCAATGGTTATGGTTAGTGCTCTGTGTTCCCTTCAGTGCTCTGACACTGATGGTTGGGTGACCTGCAAAAACTTCATTCCACTAGTCTCCAAAGGAACAGGTGGAGAAGGAGGACCGAAGGGGAAACCAGCTGACCCAGGTTCATCTGGAAAAATGCCCAAAAACAGATGTAGTAGTAGTCATAGTAGCAGTAGTAGTAGTAGTACTAGTAGTAGTAGTAGTAGTAATAGTAGTATGAGTGGTAGTAGTATGAGTAGTAGTAGTATGAGTAGTAGTAGTAGTAGTTACTGTCACTCATGGATGTTGGTCGATGAAGTCGGGTGACAGTGCTCACAGGGTTACAATAGGAACACATCTTTTTACAGCTCCACCAGCACCTCCACCACAACCGTTTTACGGCCCATTTTCCGGGACCACCCGGGTGAGCCAGTGCCAGAAGAGAACTTCTGGACTTTATGGTGCAAGGGAAGACTAACAGAGGCAGACACACCAACCATCTGGCTGGGCGCCACTCCATCCGGACTAACCAGAGCCAACCTCCACCATCCCCATTTTTTTACAGTTTTACAGGTCGGATACCCTTCCTGCCGCCCAACCAACAGCGTCAAAGCACTGATGGCAGGGTTCCACATTTATTCTTTAACTAGTGGGCTTAGACAGCTGCCCCTATGACCCTAACGTGACTCATCCAAAATTTTTGTGCAGCCAAATGCCCCTGGAGATGCCCGTCAGAGTAATCATTCGTCCTTTCTTCATCGACTAAGAAACTCCTGAATGACAAGACATCACTCACTATCCAACACAGCTACCCACAATATGCCGAAGAAATAACAGCATGCAACACCCAAACACAAAGGCTGCGATCTGCATCATCTAATCAGCTCGACGTTCCGTCCTTCCGCCTGCCAACTGTCGGTAGTCGCACCTTTCCGATTGCCGGTGCTAAGGTCTGGAACAGCTTACCAGATGACGTCACCTCCGCTCTGTCCCTGTTAACCTTCCGGCGCCATCTGAAGACATACTTATTCCGCTGCTGTTACAACACTGACTGATACTGCCTGTACCTACTCTGGCTATAGTGGTCCTCGTGGTGGCGTTGCTGCTTAGGCCACTTTAAAAATCTCTGTGATGATGATGATGATGATGAAACACAACCTTTTCACTACAATTATGTACAGATCAGCCTATGTTAACTAGCACCCGGAGTTAAGAACTAGAGGATTTTGTTAGAGCAAAGTTTTACTGCCTGCAAGCCCTTGCTGAAAGCAACTGGTGCTTTCGATTAGGGAGAAGATGCTAGAAATCTTCTCAGTGGTGTCAAATGCACCTCTCTGAATCATGAATAACAGCACAAAATATTTGACACAATACAGAATCGTTAGCTTCAGACTACATATTACCTCTACTCTTTAATTTTCCTGCTACCAGAGTATTTCTTATGCATACTACAGAATAAGCGGAGGTTCCCTAAACATGTGAAGACTGCAATTTCAGTTTTGTTTTTTAACCTAAGCCATAGGCCAGATGACCAGGCTAGGTTGACCTAGGGCACACTGCACAAAAAGTACTTGCCTGTGATTGTTAATATCAGCCATGACGTGAATTAAAACAGAACATATCGAGTTTCAATGTGTATGCACGGTAAGCTTCATTAAACACTCAGACAAACTTCTTTTATAGGGCCACAGGCCACCAGTCTCAAAAGTCATTAGTCCAAAGGCTGCTAGTCTTTACCATAAACCTGACCATGACCACAAACAGTGACGCACTGACTGAAAGACCATTCATGCTAGTGAACTGTTCCAACACGTTTCTCACAGGCGGCACAGCATATCAATTATCGAACCTCTGTTTGCAGGCGAATATGTACTCCGTGGATTCCGTTTGCTTCCGAATGGCAACGAGGAACAAGTGGTTGCAGTCCGACGGCGTTCCGCGTGGAAACCGTTTTTCCACATCCGTCTGGCTCAGTGCCGCGGCAGTCACGCACCTCAGAGGAGACTGCAACATCACCTCATACTGATCTCTGTCACAGACCAACAACGCACGCAGTCTTGAGTTTCACAGCTTCCACGACAGTACAAGCTGTTGTACAAACCAGCGGCAGAAGTACTGGGAAATGGCAAACTTCGACTCCCAACTTCTCCGAAACCCACTTCACCGAGTCTGACGTAACCTGACACCTGGAACTAAATCTCAATGCATATGCATACCACATTTTCTTGTGCGAAAATAATGAGTCTGTCAGCGTCTAAGTAAATGTTAACGTTTCACTTTTATTGTAGGCCTGTTTCATTTTGCAGTTTAACAGCATGTTCTCTGACAGGGCTGCTAAGTGGCATGATGGGTTTACATTTTTAAGTGACTTTTAGGTTTGCCAGTTTACAACCAAGCATAATTGTGACAGAGTCACAGCTCCAAAACAGCAAATATCACTCTGTAGCACTTCATCTAGAATGCTAAGCATGCCGTCGCCTTTACCAGTGATGTCACGTGATGAACTGGTGACTGTGCAACTCCCACTGATCCATTGCTATTGCTACAATGGTCATTATGGCCACCCTATGTAATAGGGCAGGCCATTATATTTTTCCCCGTGGTTTCTTTCTATCTTTTTTTCGTCGCCTAATCTCAGCGGCCATAGATTGGATGTCTACCATACTTCTACACATGGCGTGGTCCTAGTGCGAATTTAGAGTGCAGGTCTGAAATGTGCTGCATGCAGCTCGCTGCAAATACAGGACGCAAAAAAATCGCCAAAAATCGCCATCTGGGCACCATTGCACAACTTTGTCAGGCTATATCTTCGCAACTAAGGCACGTATCGACAATCGGAAAAAACTGTTAAGCAGCAATATCTCCTCCACATGTCCTTACAATATGGTGAATTTCGTCCCACTAGCGGCTGAGATCCTTTCGTTAGTTTGAGGCATCCCAGCTAATTTCAATGGGTTTCACGTCTTGGCAGCATTACTACATGGCACTCCAGTATTGGGCGTCAGCCAAACTTGGCGGCGTTGAACAGAGGGCGCCACCTATATTCGACAGGGCGGCCATCACGTTGGGCATTGGCCCACATTCTAGTTTATTCTACATTACAGCCACATTTACACTGAATTATGATATTCCACATGACTTGACTGGTAACTAGGTTAGGATATGCATGTGTCGACATGTGTGCGAGGATGACGTACTTTTTCTTCTTGGTGACGAGCAGCAGGTCGGTGAAAACATACAGATAGAGCTGTTTTGTGTCGGTCATCGTCCACAGCAGCTTGGAGTGACGAGACTCAATGTGCGTCAGCGTTCCAGTCTTAACGACATAGCGATTACCGGTCACCAGCGGCACCGTCTGCAGCAAATGCACGTGCAAACTATGATCGACTGATTCACTGTGTTAAGGTGCAGCATCCTACTCTTACACAAAATGAGGTTATTTCAGACAATCTTCCAAGCCAATCACTTTGCTGGGTACAGAAAGAAACCATGCAAACGAGTACAAGCACTCGCTAACATTTTGTGTTCGCCGCTATGTTGACATGTGCACCGATTGCAAATCTACGTGGAGCTATGTTGTCACAGCAACGAAACCCTTGCACCGATTGCAAATCTGCCCAATAGTGCACAACTACAGGGCACCCCCTACCATTCCCTGAAGTTACATCTGGATCCATGCAGTAGTGTGGGCATGCGGTGAGGGACAGACAGACAGATACACCGACACACAGACACACACAAAGATGGCCATGGTCACTATACATTTTGCGTAGTCTACAACTCACATGAAATGAAACTAGTGCTCTCTCGAACACCATGGGCACTAATATTCAGCCACACTATTCATTGTATCTAGTTATCCAGTTTTCGAGCCGCAAGGATGTCAATAAACATCTGTATCCATCTGTATAAATAAGAATAACTGGGGCTACTGTCTGGCCAAAAGTGAACAGTTGCCATGATGTAATGTTGTTGTCATGCTGAACAGCATATATTCATTCAAGTTCACCTTCAGTACTATCACAAACAACAATGAAGTTCAGGTTAAGTTTGCTTTAAAGGGCAGAGTGGTGGCGCCATGGGCTTGGCACCAGACTTGCGATCAAAAGGTCGTGGGTTCGACTCAGTCGGCTGACCATTCAGGAACGGCTGACCGTTTTCCATGACTTTCCACGACTAGAAAAAGAGGAATTTAAAAAATCCATTACTGTATACAATCTGCACAGATACCGTACACGAAAAGCATTGCTCACTTTGACTTTCTTGAACACGAGGTTTTTACTGATCTCATTAAGCAGCTCGCGATTCTCCAGGTCTCGTGCACTTTCATTGCACTTCTTTGCAATCTGCACAACAAGAAAAAACACTGATATTTGAACCACACTCTATTTGACTTGCAAAAATTATAAAGCTGCTACATCAAGAGTCATTATACAATATCTCAGTGCATTTTACAGTCAGGCCAGTTTACCTCGAGCAACAAACCCGGGGGAAAAGCAGTCTCGGGCTACGAGATATGTTCTCCGAGTCAACTTACTTCTAGATGAACAATGTGTCATCACTGGCAGTGCTTCTCAACTGATTGATTGAGTTAAGGTTTTACGTCCCACTCGACGCAAAATAGGTCATTTCAGCGACATTCCTCAAACCAATCTCTTGGCTTGGTATGAAAAACAAAACCTAAGACAACAGCAGCACATGTTCACCAATCAAAAGAAATGTACAACAATACAAAATAAAAACATTTTATTAATGTGATGCTCTACGTCAGCTGAAATCTTGTTTTAGTTCTGTAATTCTAATTTTATGAGCAAAGACAGGATGGGCAGGAAATTGGCTTCATGCTCGGTTGAGCAATAATATGGTCATGTTCGGATTAACGAATACTAGCACAGGACAAAATGCAGGACGGAGGACTATGGTTTCAGTTAGGGTTAGGGTTTAGGGTTAACCTTAGTGCTGGGGTTAGTGTTAATCCAACAGTCCCACTACACCCTGCATTTTGTACCAACCACGAATACAGCAGTGTACACAGTATGGGCACCTGCAGTCCTGTACCCATTCTTCCTTTCAGTTGCAGTATGGGCATATTCCAGCACAAGCATTCGAACCCAAACTATAATCCCAATCCTAACACTAACCTCAACTCTACTAAACCCTACCTACATATATGGTCGTATTGAGATTCTCAACCCACCATCTCTTCATAACACTGCAAAAAAACCACACAAGAACGGGCGACCCTCAGGCTTGGACGGGTCACGTCATCTTCAGATTGGATCAACATACTATTAATGACAAAACATGGACGGACCGTGTGGAGAGTTTCGAGACATCGGCCGACGGCGGCGCAGTCCTCCGACGAATGGTTGCCACGCTGTACGTCGAGATGATGGAGAATGACGTCGACGAGCAGCGGCAGCCGCGTGACGTGCTGCATCGGCAGGATGAGGAACGACTGCAGAGACAGACTCTGAGCCTCGGGTGCACGCTCCAGAGCAGACAGAGCCATCAAGAACTCCGGCTGCTTCCTGATGTCATCACACGTCGTTAGACACGGGTCAATTATGACTGTCGTTAACTGCACCAAAACTAAGTGATTAAAACTGTAGCTGCTTCATTATTTGTAGAATTACACTTAATTGTAGTCGCAACAAGAAAATTAACACTGTACTTGTGTTGTCTGATTTGTGGCTTCAATTTCTTATTCACACATACATAACACAGTGAAGCTTATACTGCACACATGGTCAGGCAATAGAGCCTGGATCAGAGGCGCAGGCAGTTCTGTAGGTAAACGAGGTGTGGTTAAGAGTAAAAAGATGATTTTTGATAAAAAAAGTTTGAAAGTTACATTCGAAAACGAATTTATTGTAAAAAAACTTCAGTTTAAAACAGTGTGTAAAGACAACGTTGGTTACATCACACAATTAAGTCAGCAAAAATAAGAAGAGCTCAGCAGTTGCTGAGATGGGCGACCGTTTGGCCACAACAGACATGGGCCGAAAAGTGGGGGCTGCTGTGCCCCTATCAGGAGGGGGTGGGGAGCTGGGTCCCCATGTAACACAATGTGGACTGGACTGAGGCCTATCTCCTTACCAAGTGGCATCTTCATCCATCCAGCCGTTTGGCCACAATACATCAACATCACAGACACGACAGACAGACAAATAACCAGGACAGGACAGACAGACAGATAGACAACAGTCTGTTAGCACAGGGCAAACTGTTTTACAAACGGTCGCCCAAACAGGTGTCACAGCACATCACCATACTGTCAATGTGCTGCTAAGTAAGTATTTATAACTTTTATTCCATACGGCACTAGAATAACCACAGCAATGAAAGCTCACTTGAGCTGCTGCAGTGTTCGGTCCTGGAACGAGGCATTGCGGCAGTAGCAGACATATGCCTCGACGTGTTGAATGGAAACAGTCTCGACAGCATGACAGACGACGACCGGGTCAAGCATAACGTCGTCCAGCCACAGTCTGTTCAGCGACTGCTGCATCCTGCCTCACAAACAGTCAGTTGATCAGTGTTCAGCGGCAGTTTCTTCACAAACAGCGAAGAGTTACGACCAACAAAAGAACTAACACAGCACATCGTCTAAACCTGACATACATCCTCAGGTCACCACTGATCACAATAGGCACGTCCTCTCAGCCAATTTTATTGGTTTTGGTTTGTTTTTTTTTTCGGCGTTTTACCTAAGGCCAGTAGCTTGCATTAGGGTTAGCTTTTGTGCATTTCAAGTATTTTGGTGTATTTGAATATTTTTTTATTTCATACGGCACAGATACAGCACAGGTAACACTACTGAGGAGAACTTTTCCCTAATCGGAATGTGCCAGTTACCATCAGCAATGGCATGCAGGCAGTACAACTTTGCTCCAACAAAATCCTCCAGTTCTTAACTAGGGCTGCCAGCTAACACAGGTTGGCCTGTGTAACAGCAATAAAACAGTTGTGTGTGTAGCTGTTTACTCTGGTTAGCTGTGAGTTCGGTTGTCAGTACCAGTACAGTTGACTGCCTGAAAAGGCTCGTCACTAAAATGGCTTGGCACAAACCGAACGGGACATTGACCTGCTCACTCAATCACTCATCGATCAATCGCCAGCTGCAGCCATGACAAGCAAAACTTACAAAAACCTGCAAATATTCTCTTTCAGAATAAGTGGATGAAGAAAATCGAGGCTGACCCCACAATTAGGCCTAGCCAACCCAAGTTCAAATGGAAATGGTTGTTAAAATGGCAGAGCGGATTCAAAAAGGAGCCACGGTACTCTTGCCAGCTACTTCACCAAATGCCAACTGATTTTATCAATACTGATTGAGCAGGATTTAATGTCTCACTAAACACATTATAGGTCATATCGGGCACAGGTGTTTACGGGTCAAATGACCCAACCAACAGTGTCAAAGCACTGAAGGAAGTAGTAGTCCTAAGCATAGGCTTCAATCCCACCAGGTCCACCTCACCATGTTACAATACTACAACATGCATGCAATATACACTGATACACAAAACAATACATACACAAAAATGAATGAATCTAAGCACAATGAAATGGGCCCACAGAGACAAAACCCAATCCAGAGAACTCTTAGGTCTATTCATATGTGTGTGCACTGCACTGTGTACAATTGTTGTTGTCAAAACTGCACAGAACAGACCTGATAATTTTCCCTCTTGCCCTCCAGACAATCACCATTGCTCCGATGATGTCTATTTGAGGAAAGGGGGATTTTCACAAGTCTTTCACCATCAGATTCAGCAGTAAATCTGTAACTTGGCAGTAAATTTGTAATACAGTCATCATTTAGGATTCCATCATGTCTCAAGCACGTTGCTACAGTACACTGGTAAATATGAATGTGGCATCTTTCTGAATAACAGAAGCCAACGGCCTGGTTTTTCTGTGCCCCCACGTATGCATTGCATGCAAGTTCTGCACGGAGAAGAGCTGTGCAAAGTGCCAACTTGAAGTTCACACAAGACACAATGAAACGAAGGTCAACAGCTTACAAGCCAGCAGCCTCGACTATCTTGTTCATATTGGAGAAAAGTCGGCTGAAGTCCTGCTTCGAGATGAGACCTTTCTCCCCGAGGGACTTCATGAAGTGCGACTGAACAACATCCAAGCTCTTGACGTAAGACGTCTCCGACGTTATGACTTCATAGAGACTCTGAAACGAGGAAAATGCAACTCATAATTAAAACCAGACATCAACTCACTCACTGGAGCATCAGAGCACCAGAGAAGAACGATCTCGCATGAATATTCATGATTATAAAAAATGGCACACAAAAACAGTCAGTAAGATTATGTAACACATAAATGTATTACTGCTAACTGAGAAATAAAACTAAAGGAGCTTTAATCATGCTCTTACTCAATACATAAACCTTCCTTTCTGATCAAACAACTTCAACCTTAACAAAAAACTAGTTTGGGATATTGTGTGTAGTTCTATTTCTTCACAGAAGTTCTGCTACCTAGGTGATATGTTGAGTGTGGATGGAGATGCTGATGCAGCTGTGGAGGCCAGAATCCGAATTGGATGGAATAAATTCAGGCAGCTGGTACCATTGCTTACCAATAGGGATATATCATTGATTAGGAGATGGAGGCTGTATAGCAGTTGTGTGCAAAATAGTATGCTACACGGAAGTGAGACCTGGCCTGTCAGGAGAGAAAATGAGGTGGCACTTCAGCGAGCAGAGATGAGAATGGTCAGATGGATGTGTAATGTTCAGGTAAAAGACAAGAGTTCCAAGTAAGGAGTCGAGAGAAAGACTAGGAATAGGTGATATAATATTGATACTACAGCAAAATAGGTTGCGATGGTATGGGCATGTGCTGCGAAAAGAAGACACTGATTGGGTGAAGAAATGTATGGAATATGAGGTGGATAGCTCCAGACTAACAGGTATACTTAAAGAGGACATGGAGAGAGGTTGTGCAAAAAGATTGCCAAGCACGTAATTTGAACAAGGAGGATGCTGTGGGTCGTGGTAGATGGAAGAAGCTGATAAAGACTGGATGATGATCAGGATGGTGGGTGCATGAGTGTTTCTTCTGGTACCGGCTCTTCCGGGTAGTCTTGGACGAAGGGCTGTAAAACGGTTGATGTTGTGTTGTTGTTTGAGAATAGACCCACTCCGTTTCCAGGCCGGATGTCGTAAAAGGCAACTGAACCTGGCTTTAGTCTGATTTTGTGTTGTTACATTTCTTTTGACTGGCGAATGTGTGCTTTTATTGTGTTAGGTTTAGCTTTTCCATACCAAGCCAAGAGATCGGCTTGGGGAACGTCTCCGAAATGACCTGTTTTGTGTTGAGCGGGATGTAAACCTTAACTCGTAACTCGTACACAGTTTGTGCTATTGAACAAACTGCACATGCTGTGATATACTTGGATGAAATGTGTAGTTGTTGGTGTTGATAATCTCAGTCAAATCGATGCAATGATGTGATTCTGTAGGACGTAATGGACCAGTTTTTTGCAGACCGAGAAGACCCTGAAGGAGCATTGTGGCATGGACTTCTGTATACATTTGTAGGCTTAGGAGCCTTAGCTGCAATGGCTGCTGTACGCTAGTGTTACACCTAAAACCAGCTTATGCAGTTGCTTTCGTCTGTTCATTGTATTACTGTGTGTCCAGCCTAACTGCATACGTAATGTATCAACTGCGGGTATTTTGTAGGATAAATTGTTTTGACTCAAGGCAGTGACGTACGGTATTGATTTAAATGCTGTAATTTATGCGACTGAAAGTGACAAAATGACATTGAACACTTTGTTCCATCTCGTGCATGTTTATTTTATTTATTTCTAATTTTGCAGTATCTATATATCTGCATTGCAGTTGTGATATGCAGTTTAGTTTTAGTCTGACATGGGTCCTAGAACTTGATACAGATAATCCAGTTTTTTGCAGTGCAGCATATCTTCCCATTTTGAAAGATAAATAGCCTGTCCTGCAGTTGAACTGATGAACAGCGAACTTATATTGGTACAATCAGGTTGAGCTTATCCATTGCATCAGTAGTTCACTATGTGCAGTGTTGCACATTGTCCTCTAGTCGCATGCTCTGAAAAACATTTAACCACGTGTTTTTTGTGTTATTTTTTTGGTAATAACTAACATCGGTCTTCTAAGTAACATATTCACTCATACATGGTGTGTCACTTGTGGAAAGATTGGATTGCGAACGTGTACAGGTTACAAAATGATGCAGATATGAAACTAATATCCTCTTAAGAGTAGTGCATTTAATTTATTATAGTATGTTATTAATTATTTGATGTATGTGTATAGCATATATGTTCTATGTGAAACTTTGGGTCATGCCAGCCCTGGGATGTGTTTTCTGGTGTTGTTCACATGTTGCAAGAGGCAGATAAGTCAGGATGAAACTGGTTTTTGGTGGGTTTCTTGTTTTTTTCATATTTGTCTTCGCTGTTGTAAATCTGTTTTTGTTAGCACAATAGCCCAGCTAAAGACCCTCCAAAAAGACTCGTCCAAAATTTGCCAGTATTATCTCCGCAGGTATCAGATTCAGGACACACGGTCTGAAATAATCTGTCGTGAAATGGGACATTAATACTGCTCATTCATTTACTACATTTTAACTCTTTCTTGCATATAATGCCTGCCCAGCCACCCTTATGGCATATTGTACTGCATACATTGTGTTCACCATTATGCAGTGAACAACTTCAGGTATCCGTAGTATCTGCCTAATTGGTGACGTGCACTAAGTGTGCATCAAATGATGGGACTGGTTGTTGTTTTGTCCTCAGCAATGCATTACAACTTGATAGTGAAGTTTAGACATGATGAAACCATGAGAGAGAATGTTTCTGCAGTGCAAGATTAAATCAGATGTAGGTTGAAATGTAATATATCTGGTTGCTGGATTGTCGTGTCATGTTTTGGTTATAGTCAGTCTCGTGAATCATATTCAGTTTCACTCCTGCTGAAATGGTCAATAGATGGATTGTTAATATTACGGATGAAAATATATAATAATTGTACTAGCCGTGAAATTTGTAACTACACTTAAAGGATTATTTACTACATCATAGAAACTTGCAGTCTCAGTTTATAGACAAGACTTTGGCCAATACTAGTATGGAGGCATCAGCAAGCTGCAATGGCAAGCCAAGCCATATATCTGATCTTGCATCCTGGATTGCTGTGCAGGCCTCGTGGTTGTAAGAACAGATCATTCCATAGTGAGCATAAGCCTACTTTGCAAATGCGTGTAATGTAAATATCACCACGTATACCACTTTCAGGAGAGGAGGCTGTACAGCAGTTGTGTGCGAAGTAGTACGCTACATGGAAGTGAGAGATATTCTATGGTGTTCAGTTTGTTTATGTTTAACTTTCGTCACTTTTTTTCGTTAAAAAGTACTTTTTTAGCGCATATCAACTCTAATAAAGTTTACTTTAAGTTTATTTTTGTTTCTTAGTATTGCAGCGCTGCGCATTTGCGTCGAAGATCGGCATTCGTTTACTGAATCCCGGCGAGCGTGTACCGGCGAGTACCGGCGATTTGCCGGTCGCGGCGTGTATCGACGATTCGCGAGATCAGATATAGTC
>Ga0209259_1000425_pt1 | contig 12386 bp, 14 predicted proteins | sample WorMetGr2BELIZE1_FD_187417 | JGI IMG/M metagenome (GOLD analysis project Ga0209259, IMG submission 187417) | Marine gutless worms symbiont microbial communities from Max Planck institute for Marine Microbiology, Germany - Inanidrilus... ...
CATGCATCACAAGGGATCATTCTGTCGCTGCCGCATTCACTGAAAATGGGATCGGCCAGGAAGGGGGTGGCAGTAGTGGACAGAGCGGGCGAAGTGTAATCTATGAATACTACGATTGCCTTGTTAGAATCGGAACCAGTCAGTGTGATGATTAGATTGAGTTGTTTTAAATATGAGAATGTAGAGGTAACACCGTAACAGTGATTGAATCCATTGTTGTGCAGCAATGGAATTAGACAGAGGGAACATCCAAGAAAGATATGTTGGAATGGTGTCAAAGAGCATATGAAAAGTTTTGGTCAGTCCATGAGGGAATACACTGGTTTGGAACAAGCAGAGAAAGAAAAGCAAGAGGGCATCTGGCTAACTGAAGCTTACCTTGAAACTGTCCTTGTTGAGCTTAGCAGTACTGCTGTTCATCTTGTTGTATTGGATGTGTATTATGTGCACATATTGAATAACTGCCGCAGTCGTGAGCAGTGATGGGCAAATCCCAAATCAAATCTCATTGTCAAATCTCAAATCATTCAGTAAACAGATTTAAATCATTTAACCAAATATTAAATCTCAAATCCCATTTTTTCCTCAAATCTCAAATCTTCTAGTGACGAATCTCCAATCAAATCTCAAATCTTTGATTTTCGTTGTTTCGTTGTAAACGCAACACAGTTTGTTCACTGATTTTTCACAACAGCAAAAACGTAATCTTTATACATCCAGTCAGTGATCACAGTCAGTTACTGCAATACTGTTCTGCATGTACTGCATGCGAACATACACAGGGCAGGTGAAAACAAATTTAATCAAATGCTGAACACCTATCAGGCTGGAGTAGGGTTTTACAGACACCACAACGTAAGTATTGCACCCATGATTCTATATGTAAACATGTAACAAGCTGAGTTATACTGACATTGACTATTTCTTTCCCAAAAAGGCAGCCGTACTAGAAGAAAGTAAAGGCATCGTAATCTAATCTGACCCACAGTGCCTATACACACGGTCAGCTGTGTGGTCAATTATACGCATTTTAATCGGTTAGGGTTAGGGTTAGAATTAAGGGTTAGGCTCAGTGTTAGTGTTATTAGTGCGTTTGTAATAAGTCGCCATCTGGCGGCTGCATACGCATTTTGACTATACACACGGCCAGCCGTGCACGTATCATTGTTCAATCTAATCTATACCACATGCGTCGATGGAAGTTAGAAGTTACTCCTGACTTGGATTTTAGTGGAAGAGCTAAATACATCAGGCGACGCGGGCGAGACTCGGGGATTGCTTTGGAGGTGAGCGACGCCATGCAGTCATTCGTGCTATCTTTGATCTTCCAATCCGGCAACACCAGTCATCATTAATTGCTGAAAGACGCAGCGAGTCGGGAGACGTGTTTGTCTAATTGACTATAGCTGCATAGAAGACACGGCGACACTGCTCACTGTGGGCTGCTTGTCGGTCACACAACCATAAGCTTTGTAGAGTAATCTCGGCAGGCCGGGTGGTTGATACTGCGGCATAAATAGTCACGTGACTCTTCCTTTGGAAGTAGTGAGTGACTACTGTTGCGATTTCATGCTATCTAACTATTTTTCAAATAGATTCGCAAAATTTTGAAATCAAATCCCAAATCGAATTGCAGTGTTTCAAATCAAATATTTTCGTCTTAAATCGAGTCAGCAAAATGGTTCAAATCGCAATTTAAATCCCAATCGCAATTGGGATTTGCCCATTGCTGGTCTTGAGCCTCTGTGGAGCATTGGTGGGCAGTATCCATAAATGTTAAGCGATTGGCATATCTTGCCCAGTTTGCGGTACCGTTGTCATCATTTATAGTGGTTACCTCCAAGAAAGAACTGACCCGTCATAATTCTGTGTGTGGTCGATGTTTGACCATTGAAGTTAATCTGTTGATTGTGACTTGGTGTTACGGCTGTTACTGTTGCCATACAGAAACGTCTCTGCATCACTGGTGGCACACATCGCGAGGTTGGCAGCTTGATGCACCGGAGGCAGCATGGCGACCAGCCACAGCTATGTGACTTTTTGCTGGCCCAGAGCTGTGCAGGTACTCTGTTTGGTGTTTAATGCAGTCCACTCATACAACAACAACAACAACCGTTTTATGGCCCTTTGTCCAGGACTACCCGGGTGAGCCAGTACCAGAAGAAGCACTCACCCACCCACCATCCAGATCATCATCCAGTCTTTATCAGCTTCTATTTACCACGATCCATGGCATCCTCCTTGTTCAAATTACGTGCGTGCTTGGCAATCTTTTTGCACAACCTCTCTGCAGTCCACTCATAGTTGACATAATCTTACATATCTTACATATGTAAGGATGTTCAGTAAGTTTAGTCATGTGTGGCATTTTCAACAGGTCAGGTAGACTAGTCATCTGTAGAATCGGAATTAGTTGGTTGGCTTCTTTGGTCGCAGTCTTATATTTAATTTGTTTTGTTCTTGTTTATTTAGTGCATGCTACCATCTTAGTGAAAAAATATCATTATTATGGTTTTTCTGCAAATTGTGGTATCTGTAATAACTATTGTACTTACAGCATACATTGTCGATATTATATTACTTTATTGTGTACATTGTGAAGTCATTGTGTATATTTTTGTCCATGTTGTATATATTAGTTTAGTTAGTTAAGTGTTTGTTTTTCTTTTCGCTACCAGATTTTATTCTGGTGAATACAGATATTCAGAAATTGCCATTTTAGATATAGCAGTGGAACATTTGCAACATGACTGCTGGTGGAGTCCTGCCAAAGTGATATTTGCTGTTTTAGACCTGGCACTGTGTCACCTTTATGCTTGGTTATAAGCCGGCTGCTTTTAACTTTTGTGTGGAATAGTTGCTTGTATAGAAACTGGAAAGCCCTCACTCGTCGTCACACCAACCACTTCAACACACAGAACTTGGCAAACATTACCAGCTAGAGCAGTAGCATTTGATACAGTGCATAACCTCTGCCACGCCACACTTAAATTGGCAGTGTTGTTATTGCCTGAATTTTCCCTGCACTGTGCCTTAACTGGTTTTCCCAACTTTATCACTACCATTAATCGCTGTAGAATCCCAGTTTTATCTCCCAGGACTATTGTGTCACTGTTATGTATCACTATAAACACTACTATTTTATCTATCACAACAAGACTATTGTTTGTTCACTTTTTTATCTACATGTGTATATATTTCATATTTCTCTACTTACAGCGGTTTGACTGTTTGTTTTTAAAATAAAACTGAACTGAAAACTGAACTTTACTTTAACTTTTCAATCAATCAGATGCATCTGTAACTGAAAAAGGAACATGTTTCTCATGTGATTATGAGTTTGACGTGTGACCTTGACTTTTGAACTTGACCCAGATAGTGTCAAAATGATCAAGCATGTGAAAGGTCATTTCTTTCAACACTATTGTCCAGCATTAGGAATCTGGCATTCGACACATTCCCCGAATTTGGTGAACTTTGGGCCCCGTGTGGGCCTGGGGCCGCCTTTCCCCTCTTTTCCCCTTGTCCATTCACTTCCTCATCTTTTGCTCTTTTTTACTTTTCCCCTTTTCTTTTTCTCATTCATTTTACCTATTTTTTTCTTTTGTCCATCCCTTCCCCTTTTCTACCAGCGTAGTCCCACTGCGTTTCCAGGCTGGAGGTCGTAGGAGGCAACGGAACCTGGGTTTAGTGTTATGTTTATTTTGTGTTATCTGTATTGTTTAGTTAAGATAGTTAAGATTTATTCTGGTGTTTTGTTGTATTTGGATTAGTTTAGTCTTGCGGTGCGATAGTTGTCTTCCCCTGTTGTAGGCGCTAGCGTGATAATTTAAACGAGCCTCTCGATCCCTTTCCCTTTTTGGGTGGCTTCTAAACAAAAAGGCGGCCCGGGTTGAGGTTAATATATCACTAGCCTTCCTTTGCTGGGTAAGAAGATAACTCCCCACCCCTGACCTTTCGTCTCTGATATAGCCGTATTTGTGCTGAAAAGGGACGTTAAACTCCAACCGACCGAGCAACCAACCTGGTCAACTTTGGTCCAGCGTCCTGTGGTCCCACAGTAGACACAGACAGAGATGCACTGGACCGGCTGCTCTGTCCAGGCCACACAGAACAACAACAGAAACAACAACCATTTAACAGCCTCAGGATAACACGGTTGACTGTTAGCAGAAAAACGTTTCCTGACTCACTTCCTATCCTTATGCTGTTGTCCAGTGTCTTTAGTTGCCTTCATTTACTGCAGTCTGTTGCACACACCAACTTCGCACACAGCGTCTTTATAGCTTTCGTAAGAAGAGAAACATCATTATTGATAAGCAGAGGTGCTAGTCGCCTAAATTTATTCCATCCATTTCATACTCGAGCTGCCTCCGCAGGTGCATCAGAATTTCCATCCACACTCAGCATGCACTCAAGTAATAAACATATCCACCAAATGAAGGATAGCATCAAGAGTTAAGTTCTATTACTTGTATGAGATGCTGAGTGTGGACTAAGTGGTCAGTAAAATGATATCCTGTTGTGAGACAGTCCTTGACTGCAGTCTCTGGGTTGTGTCGAGATTGATGTGTTTTTGTCTTGGTGTAGGTACAACAGTTGATGAGATCATTGAAGGCCTTGCAGCAGTCACAGCAGAGAAAGTCTTTGGCAAGTTTTTTAGTTTCAGGCCGAAGTGCAACACCGGACTTGGTCAATGGCTGGATTCCTGGATTAAAATCGGTAAAAGTTTCAGAGTCATTGAATGCCAAATGCTAATAATATTGTGTTGTTATGTGAAGGAACCATTACATAGCAGTAAATAAATACCATTTGGGAAGGTAAACTGAGGTGTGTCTCTTCAACAGTGTGGCCAGGGCCGATGCCTACCTGTGTGCCAAGTTTCATTTGATCCGTTGAACCGTTTGGCCACAGTGCACCAACATGACAGACAGACAGGACAGGATAGGACAATGGGCCGATATCATAGGGCGAACCGTTTTACAAAACACTATAGAGATGTGTAGAGATATCTAGTCGGACATTGAGTGTAACACATTTGTGTGTGTTTTTGCATAATGTCTCAAGTGAAAGATGGTATTCATTTAGGAAGCTTGTTTAGTGCTGAAGTAATGGTGGAATATATGGAATGTCATTGTTTACAGCTGATTTCATTATCAAGCAATTTTAGTTTTGGAGTTACTTTTAGTTATTTTTGTATCTGAAATTAGTTTTATTATTAACAAATTTTGTTATTTCAGTCAAACTGTTTTAGCTGTAATGTAGTGTAAAATCAGGTTATTGCTGGCATTCAGATGTTTGGGCTGATATAAAATTGTAGTTGTACTGGTGAATTTTTTAATACACAGTTTGTAATTTGTTTCCTTTTTAATACTTAGCATTAGGTTTATTTTAGTTCCAGATAAGGGATCACTGAGTGTTGTGTCTGTTAATTGTTGTGACATAATGGTAATTTGTATTCAAATGCTTATTTAATGCTTGTCTGTCTGTCTTGTTAAACTAGTGCACAATCATGCAGATAGCAGTTGGTATGTCCAGACTCCTCAGCCAATTTTTTCTTAAAGAATTTTCCTTGGTCAGAAATTGTGTCTAATAGATGGCTTACCCAGCTTCATTGTGAAAGTGAATTGTGATTAAAATTACAAAAGTTATGGGTAACATCCAGCTGTAACTTTAGGAAGCATGTGACTTCTTCGTACCATAAATATCTTACAAGCAAACAGCAGCAGTGTAAAACCAAGTGAACATAGAAGTGAACATAGCCTTAAAGATGATATGCAATGATTTTTTGGTTGTTAAAGCAAATTGCTGGTCATATGTGTTTAATATAACCGAATCTATTTGAATATTGAAGAACATCAAAAAATAAGAAAATTGTAGAAAAAATCGTCCAAAAGTGCCACTGATGACTTGTTTACTTTTCGCAGTGATGACATTATACCAGGAAAACACAACCAAACAGCCTGTTGAGTGTTGAATGTTGACAACTGATCGTGCAACAACACATAGGCATAACGATAAACATAGAAATAGGTTCTTAAAACATAAACGGGTAAAATAACTTCTTATCGAATCTTAATAAAACACAAACGAAACAAGCGCATCCTGATATGACGTCACGTATGACGATGATTTTCGAAGAATATCTATACTAAAAAGACCACTGAACTTCTTTTTTTTAGCATTTTGCGGTGTAATTTATCAAAATTTGTTACACAGCCGGGTTTATATTGCAGTAAGCTGCTAGAAACTACTTCTTCGTCAATTTTGTGAAAAACCATTGCATATTACCTTTAAGCATGATGCTGTTAGTTCACCTTGTCATTGATCGTGGTCTTGGTCATATGGCTGGAGAGGCCATTGTGCCACTGCGGTGTTGTAGCTACAATGAGTGACACGACTCGGCTGATCTGCTAACACTGCCCAACTGTCTTCTCTTACTGGGTTGATCTATCGATTGCAAAATCAGCTAACTGTCCATTACCATCCAGCATGTAATTCCCATGTTAATGTTAGACATGTTTTTGGATTGCAGTTTATGTGACTATGTTAAGCAACTATGTTTAATTTTTATTTGGTAAGTAATGGATATAGCTGCAAAATATTCTGCTGTGTTGACAGAAGGAGGCTGTTGGCAGCAGCTCATTGTCTACCTATATGAATTTTGTACTCGTTTGAACATACTAATAATAATGATAATGATGGAAACAGCACTGCACATATGTGGAATGTCAAAAGGCCCTTGCAGACATAAGGACGTGGAGAGAGGTTGTGCAAAAAGATTGCCAAGCACGCAATTTGAACAGGGAGGATGCTATGGATTGTAGTAGATGGCAGAAGCTGATGAAGCTTGGATGATGATCAGGATGGTGGGTGGGTGAATGTTTCTTCTGGTACTGGCTCACCCGGGTAGTCCCGGACAAAGGGCCGTAAAACGATTGTTGTTTTGTTGTTTGAACATAGCTGTGAGTGTGAGCAGAAGCTTGTTGTATCTGCAGGTGCCGTGCCTTTAGCAACACTAAAACTGGTCGACGAAACACGAGGCAAGAACCAGGCAACGGAGTCATGGCGACATGTACTGATACGTGAGGTCCGCTCCGAAGGTGCATAAAACTGCTTCTCTTTCACTGTTGTAGTGAAAACTTGATAGTTAAACAGGTTTTTCTTCGGAAGATATTTTGCGATATGCATTCAACATGTATTCTGATATTTTCGTTCACAGTAGTTTGTGATATTTTATTGTAGTGTTACAGTTATGCAGTATTTTCATTGGTGTGGTCCGTGGTGGTGTAATGATTATGACTGACATCACAGTTGTAATGAAGTGGTTCAATTTGTGTGCATTTCACTGTCATAAAACAACCTTTGGCAAGTTGTTCACACACATGCTGGTGTTACTACTACTACTACATCCGTTTAATGGCCTTTTTTTCAGTACAGTCTGGGTAAGCCAGCACCAGAAAGGTAAGCCATTCTGGATTTTACTGGAGCAAGAGATGATGGGATTGCAGTGGCATCAGGTGGACCATATGCAAATTACTTGCACCTCACTTCAGACAGATAACCATGCCAGTACCTCACCACTCAGTTTTTACAGGCCGGATGCCCTTCCAGCTGCCCAACCGACAGCGTCAAAGCACTGAAGCACTGGTGTTACTGAACAGTATAATTTGGCTGTGTTTTACATGCAGGTATAGTGGTCGGTGACGTGCCGTGTATTGTAACGGAGGACGATCTACGTGAACGGTTGTGCTGTGAGCCGACGATGCGAGTCCGACGTTGCGACGTCATCTCTCGGTGGCGCGACAGCTGTGACCTCAGCGTGTTGATATTTGAACGCAGCGCGGACTGGCACAAGATCAACGTGCTTGGTAAACTCTCTGCCACTTGATTGCTTTCCTGCCACTTGGTCATACTGAATGTGATTTACCATCAGTCAAGTGCGGCTGGTTTGTTGTGGTCGCATCGAATATTTTCACAGAATTACTATGCTTTTAACAAAACCACCAGTAAATGTTCACTTTTTAAGATGGTGTTGTCTAAATGTTGTTGTTGTCGAGTGCATTTACGAGCCGTATGTCTTCAGCCATTCGGTAGCAACGTCATCAGCTGAGTGCAATCACTGCAGCCCTCCCCCATCTATCTTGGACTGTGGGCAGATGTTGACAATATATGCCACAATGGCACATCGGTTACTGCATGATTAAAGTTTTTAGGTCGACTCCTTTGAGTCAACCTAATAACATTAGAGAGGGAAAAATGTCCGTCAGTACGTCCGTCCACAAAAAAAGTTTTTTTCCGAGCCAACTCTATCTCATCCGCCATTTACACTGGGAGCTGACAAATGACCACTAATTCTTGAACTTGAGCACAATATCTGAATTTGATTGGGCCGGATTTTTGATATTTGTCCTAGTTTTTGTGTCACGTGACCTTGAACTTCAAGGGTCCCTGTGGTTAGTCCATCCAGAAAAAAGTTTTTCGATTTCGATGAAATTTTATATGTAGATAGAGGTCGATGACTGATGCACGATGGTATGCCGCATGACCCGATCCAAGGTCAAGGTCATGAGTGATTGAAAGCCACTCAAGAGAAGTCGACCATCAGTCCCTGACGGGACTAAATTTTATTATTTTTATTTATTGATATGTTTATTTTCTCATAAAGTAATGGTAATTAATCAGTTTTATCAAGTCGATTTCTCCAAGTCGACCTAATAACATTAGAGGGGGTCTGAAATGTCCGTCAGTAGATACGTCCAGACGTCCATCCGTCCATAAAAAAAGTTTTTTTTCGATTTCAATGAAATTTGGTGTGTAGATAGAGGTCAATGACTGATGCACGATGGTATGCCGTATGACCCGATCCAAGGTGAAGGTCACGTGGCTTCTGAGGTTCTGAAAATTGCACTTTTCAAGGTCTATCTCCACCATTTACACTGGGAGCTGGCAAATGACCACTAATTCGTAAACTAGAACACATTATCTAAATTTAGTCCGGCTGGATTTTTTATATTTGTCCTACTTTTAGTGTCGCGTGACCTTGAAGTTGGAGGGGTCCCTGCGGTTAGTCCTTCGACAAAAAAGTTTTTCCAATTTCAATGAAACTTGGTATGTACATAGAGGTCGACGACTGATGCACGACAGTATGCCGTGTGACCCAATCTAAGGTCAAGGTGATGGGGCCTCTGAAGTTCCGAAAATCTCCACTCAAGAGGATTCGACCGTCAGTCCCGCACGGGACTAATTTTAACACAATGAATTGCGGAAGATGGTTTCCGTTGCCACAAACAAGACGATCAAATACCACAGTGTGTCCCATTTATCAGATTTAAATGATTCAGAATTTCAGCTTTTAAAATTTTTCACACCATCAGCTTATGCAGCCCTAAATTGAATGGGAAATATTCAGATATAGTTACCTACAGCATTTTTTGCTGGGGGTGCTGTCGTCACCTCTGTTTGTTCTACTGTGTTAGGAGCATAACTTAGAAGTTATGGGAAGATTTTCATGACATTTGGGAAGTAGGTGGATCGTGGACCAGAGAAGAGAGGATTAAACTTTGGAAGTGATCCTGATTATGTACAGTCCAGTAGTCGATGGATGTGCAAGTGAAAGTCAAGTTGGATAAGCCATTACGATGCAGTGTGAGAAAATCTTTGCCAGCGTGCTACACCTGCCACTTGCTGGTAACAACACTGTCGCTTTCAGTGTAGCATGTCAGAGGAATGTGATCTGCCGAGTGATATCTGATTGACTTTGTTTAGTATTGTGGTGGCTGTGTGATGGTGTTCCCAGGTCAGGTGGTCAACATGCTTCGCGAGGACAGAATGACCAAGATCAGCCATGCCTATCGTCCACACCTAACGTCGCACGTCACTGTCCCGTCTCATCACCGCGCCGGCATCACGCTGTTTGTAACGACACCGTCGCCAGCGTTCGATGAACTACGGCATTCCTCGTCCATCCAGACCGACGCGTAGAAGCACCTGCCGGCTGTCATGACTACATCCCGCTTGTTGGCAGGACGCAGTGATGTGGCTGACGAGTGTCAATTGTGTATGCTCGGTTTTTCATCGTCAGCCAGGATCCAGTTGATCAGTCCGGCTCCGCCTACAGTAGAAGTGATTGCTGAAACAACCAAGGGATGCTTTTTAGGCGGCATCACAGTACTGCGTACTGCGATGTGGCCTATTGTTAGGGACGGAGTAGGGTGGTCGGTCGGTCTGTCACGATCGTGAGCCCTTGCGAAAATGGCTGAACCGATTGAGATGTCGTTTGGGATGTGGACTTGGGTGGGCACAGGTACTAGATGGGGGTCCAGATCCCCCATGGGAAGGGGCATTTTTGACAGAAAAGGGGCAGCCCATTGTAAAGTATGGGGACTGTCCGCCATGAGCTGTGCAAAAAACAACTGAACCTGTGGATAGCTTTTTGGGATGTGGATTCAGGTTTGTCCAAAGACGCATGTATTAGATGAGGTGCACATTGGCGCCACCTGGTGAACATGACTGAACCGTCCATGCGCAGTGGCGATTCAGCCTTGTTGTCAAACTATTTTGACCACTTGTTTTATCATTGGTTACAGTGACGTCCGAGGCACCATCCGCACTGTGAAAAATGCACCTCTTGGTATCGTGAAAAACACTTCTGATGTAGGCAGATGCTGGTTAACGATGACATTACAGCTATATTTTCAATCGAGTAATTGAGAGCCTTCAGATGCTTATGGAGTAGACCGAGTAAAATATAGAAGTTAATTGATCTTGAGAGATGTTAGTTTTACTGTGAAGGTGATTAAGATTGGTAATTATGGTAATGGTGGTGGTGGCTGCTGTGGGGAATGTGTCTGGTGCAGCAGACTTACCCTTGGTTGTTGTAGAATGTCAGCCATGAAACGAGTTGGCTGTGGTTGAAATTAAGAGTCATCAGTTAGTAATGCCATATGCGAGATAAATTCACAAATATTACTGAGGTAATATTTTTAATGTATGACATGATTAACATCTGATCATATTTTAGTGAGCAGAAAAATCCTAAGATAATCAGTAAAAACAAAACATCTCTTTAGAATGTATTTGTGGCATGCAAATAAGGTATGGAGATGGTGCAGGTAACATCGTTGAGAAGAAGTCTAGCGTCTTCTCCCTAATCCAAATGTGCTAGTTGCCTTCAGTGCTTTGACACTGTTGGTTGTGTGGCAGGAAGGGCATCCGGCCCGTAAAAGAATATGGGGGATGGTGGAGGTGGGCACTGGTTAGTCCGCATGGAGTTGCACCCAGCCGGATGGTCCGTGTGTCTGCCTCTGTTAATCTCCCCTTGCACCATAAAGTCCAGAAGTTCTCTTCTGGCACCGGCTCACCCGGGTGGTCCCGGAAAACAGGCCGTAAAACGGTTGAGGTTGTGGCATGCATGATTAATGGTAAGATTCCATAGTTTCCTTCTTTTACAACAAATTCTGTGTTGTCTACATCGACAAATGACAATGATGCTTATAAGGGCAATGTACAAGTCTAGCAGTGAGTCATAAAAACTTGTACGTGTGTATGCTATACAGTAATGTACATCAGTCCATAGACAGCTGTTATGCAGAACACTCACATCCTGTCAGCATCCATCAGTATGCTTTACAGACGTTTCCCGGACAATCACATTCCCGGACAGACATTTCGCAGACAAGTTATACTAAGGAATTTATGTACATAATGTGTGTAAATACCAGCTCTGTAGGCCTAGTCACATGATATGTAGGTATATGGAGCGTCTAATGATGTATGCTGGTAGGCCTGCCGTAAGTATACGGGGACTATTCGGTAAAGCGTGTAGTTCAACAATGGGTAAAGCGTAAACTTTGTTATTATTAAGTGAAAGATGAATGCGACACAAACTGACACAATAATGAAAGAAAAACAATTATGCAAACTAAAGAAATAATCATCAGCATATAGTGATACGTTCACGATGCACAAGACATTTCATCGTTTATCTTGCTACATGAATTCCAAAGTATTCAAAATTATTTATACAAATTGTCTGGGAAAGTGATTGTCCGGGAAACGTCAGTTACCCATCAGTACAGTGTGCTGCTATGTACACCGTGTCTCAAAAAAACGTCCCACCTTTGTCTTGCTATAACTTTGACAGATGTAAACAGATTTTGATATTTTTTGACAGAAATGTTGCCGATAAAGTAAGCAGTCAAAAGAAGCTTTACTATGCCACCTCAAATAACTTGTGCTTCTGTACAACCTGATAAAATGGGAATCACGAAAATTGCATTTTTACTCTAATGCTGTATTAGTGCATTGCCTGAATTCAACCAGCTGCTTGATTTCTTCAGTCTTTTTGACTCACGACTCATACTGGCACACTGCTGTATGACTCC
>Ga0209259_1000426_pt1 | contig 12361 bp, 14 predicted proteins | sample WorMetGr2BELIZE1_FD_187417 | JGI IMG/M metagenome (GOLD analysis project Ga0209259, IMG submission 187417) | Marine gutless worms symbiont microbial communities from Max Planck institute for Marine Microbiology, Germany - Inanidrilus... ...
GTGTAACCTAGAAACCATCCAAAAAATGCCAACATAACATGTCTGAAAGCATAAAGTTATGAGAAAAATTGTCGCAAATTATACCAGTTTCATATCGCAAAATTGACCAATGACGACCGCAAAAGTTGAGGGGAAAATTACACGATTTTTTGTAAGATATATTTAGAGTTTGCAAAGCCACTTTCATGTGTAAGGTTTGGTCACTTAGACAATGGATAAATGTAACAGTTAATAAGAGCTCATAGAGTATAACAATGAACATCTGTAAAATGTTCTTTAATTGAATTTTTGCGTTATTTGCATCTTAATTCGTAACAGATCCTTGCATTACAGAAAGTAATGAAATTAAATTAAAGGTAATAGGTAAAAAGTTACTTAATTACCAGTAAGTAACTTTTACTTGGAGTACTGTGGCTGAAAGCACTATAGATTTTACATGGATATTGTAACATGTTACTTTTACTTTGTTACTGTACAAATCTACTTCTTGTTCCCATAGTAATGTGCAGGCCATTATATTTTGCCCTGTAGTTTCTTCTGACTTCTTCTCTTTATTTATCTATCTGTCTATTTTTTTCCGCGCCTAATCTAAGCGGTCGCAGATTGGATATCTACCATATTTCTACACATGGTGTGCCCTAGTGCAAACTTAGAATATGGGTCTGAAATGTGCTGCACGCGGCTCGCTGGAAATGCAGGACCAAAAATCGCCAAAAATTCGCCATCTGGGCACCATCGCACAACTTTGTTGGGCTATATCTTCGCAACTAAGGCATGTATCGACAATCGGAAAAAACTTGTTAAACAGCAATGTCTCCCACATGTTCTCACAATGTGGTGAACTTTGGCCTACTGGCGGCTGAGATCCATTGGCAAGTTTGAGGTACCCCTGCAAATTTCAACAGGTTTCGCATCTTGGCAGTGTTAATGCATGGCACTAGTAGTGGGCATCAGCCAAGCTTTACAGCATTGAACAGAGGGCGCCACCTATATTCGAGGGTGCCATCACATTGGGCATTGGCCTACATTTTTTTGTTTAGATTTCATCTGCTGTCACGTTTAGGGAATTAAGTTGATGAATGCAATATGTGTGACATCGTGTGTGTTTGTAAGCTTATTATGAACGTTATATTAACTAGAATATGGGCCGATGCCCAACCTGATGGCCGCCCAGCCGAATGTATGTGGCGACCTCTGTTGAATGCTGTTGATCAAATGGCGAAAACAACGAAGCCAAGACAGGGAAAACTGTTGAAATTTGCTGAGGTGCCCCAAACTCCCCAACCGATCTCAGTCATTAGTGGGCCTAAGTACACCATACTGTGAGGATATGTTGAGGAGATATTGCTGTTTAACAAATTTTTTTCCGGATACATACCTTAGTTGCAAAGATATACCCCAAAAAAGTTGTGCAGTGGTGTGCAGATCGTGAATTTTCACATTTTCAGCTAGTCGCATGCACTACATTTCAGACCTGCATTCTAAATTTGCACTAAGGCCACATCATGTGTGGAAGTATGGTAGACATACAATCTGTGACCGCTGAGAATAGGCGAGGAAAAAACGAATGAAGAAACCACAGCGGCAGAATATAATGACCTGCCCTGTTGTGCGGCCATAATTAACTCCTCTTGTCATGTGCATACTGTTCCTATTGGCTCACTTATCCTTTCTTTGACACCTAATGGTTCAGAAGCAAAATATCACTAGCCACTTAGCAAGTAATATTTTGGTAGTAAAGCAATGTGTGATTGTTCATAGTGTTGCTAGTTGTGATGACGTGATGTTTTTGTCTTTCAGGGAATACTGTTACTATTTTTACGTGCAGTTAAGTGTGTGTTTACCTGATACAGTGTGTGTGTATTATAGACCGGAGGAGTTACCGGCCGACTTCTACAAAGTCACCTATAACATGGAGAGTGCTGTCAAAAGAAAAACACTCCTCAAGAATGGCAAGAAGCCCTCAGTGAGTACTTATGCTGTTTCATATGTATGAGTGGGTAAAAGTAAAGAGTACCATACCCCATAAGGAGTGTAGGTGGGGTGTTCATTTCCCTCACTTAGGCCTTGAGCCCGTAGGTGGATCAACCACTTGGGTCTATGACGCATGGCCAATGCGATGCCAGACCTATGGTTACCTTCCCAGTCACCACACATCACTGCCTCGCGAGTGGTACCAAATTATACTGCTTGGTGACAGAGGCACATTTGTGTGAACAACTTGCCCAAGGTACAGCAGAACAGCCGGGAGTTGACCTCGCGACCTATCGAGTCGCAAGCCAGTTAACATCCTAACCAGGACACCACATATAATAGGCATTTTACACTGGCAGACTGTCAGCCAGACTGTAACAGTCTGATAATGTCTATGCTACCACAAGTCAGCCTGTCTGGTCACATTTTGATCTATGATTCGTTTTGTGCTTAAACTCTGAAGCTTTCCACCAGATCATTCATAAGAGTTATTCTTTTACTTGTATTAGATTTTTTTTAATTATTATCGTATCATTAAATATGAAGTGGAGGACTGGAGGTGAAAGAACGAAGAAAGCGTGGAGTGAGATGTGGAGAAGACTGTTGGACCTGACAACCAAACGTTCATTTACAGTAAATATACTGAATAATACCCACAGTGGTACGGAGTGTCCGGACTGTACTTCGTTGCAGTGCTGCATAGAGCCGATGTATGTGTATGTATGTAGGTTTGTCCGTGGACTCGGTACTGGATGGGCCTATGGAAGACGTGCCTGGTCTACTTTCCTGCCAGATGCATCCGTGGATCAAGTCGAGAAGCGGTGCGTGTAACATTTGTGCATGTTTGCAGAAAAATTTTGTCGTTAACCTCTGTAGATCACATCTGAGAATTTTCCTCACAGCTGATGACATACATAATACTGGATGGTTGTATGGAGTGGCCAGGACAAAACATGTACAATACTGGTGGATGCTGGAACATTGCATAATGGCCCTGTGCACGATGTGCAGACCCTGAGAGCTTAAGAAAGGCCCATTCTGTTTTCAGATCTGACGTCTTAGGGGGTGACCAAACCTGGGTTTGGATATTCATGTTAATGTATTCTGTGTTATAATGTAAATGGTACAGAGAATGTAGTAACACCGTTGAGGAGAACTCTAGCATCTTCTCCCTCATCCAAATGCGCTAGTTGCCATCAGCAAGGGCATGCAGGTAGTAAAACTTTGCAACAATAAAATCCTTCGGTTCTTAGCTGGGGATGCCGGGTAACACAGGTTGTCGTGTATAATGGTCATAAAATGGTGGTGGTGATGGTGGTGGTAGTAGTAGTGGTTTTGTGTTATAGTGTATATTATTATCCTGTTTTTGTTGCCTTAGTGCTTTGATGCTGTTGGTTGGGTGGCAGGAAGGGCATCCAGTCTGTAAAAAATATGGGGAGATGGTGGAGGTAGACACTGGTTAGTCCGGATGGAGTGGCGCCCAGCCAGATGGTCAGTGTGTCTGCCTCCGTTAATCTTCCCTTGCACAATAAAGTCCAGAAGTTCTCTTCTGGCACTGGCTCACCCAGGTGGTCCCGGAAAAAGGGCTGTAAAATGGTTGTGGTGGTATTATCCTGTTTTCCATGACACTGTGTTAGGTTTTGCAATGCATGTCCGATTTCTTAGACTGTACATTATGAAGGTTATGATCAAAGTGCTAAAACATCAGTTTTGCTGAAAATTAATTGGGTGACTAAGACAAATTATTTGTGGTCACATTCTGCATCAGGTGAAATGATACTATTATATACTGTGATGCAACAAAAACTACGCACTAGCATTTCGCAGTATAACACTGGCAGTTGACAGTGTGCTAACTTAAAATTTGGTGAAATGTCTGAGGCGATGATGGATAGTAAACAGCACTCATCTACCATGACACATGCTCACACACACACCTTACTTTGTAATGTTGACGTCTTTCATAGTTAAGAAGTGGTTCACACGTAAGGTAACGTGAGCATTAAATTACTTGTTTCCACACATAAGAAATATAATCACCTCATCAATACTGCAGCCAAGTAATGGCATGCTCGTCTTTAGGCTTACGTAATACCTCTGAATGGACACTGAGCTTGGATTGTGACTTCCTGTGTGAGCTTATGTTCCAGTGAAATATATCATGACATTACACAGTGTACTCAAGTATTCAGCCAAGACATTAGGGCAGCTATTTACTGGATCATGGTGCACGTTACTGATTTATTTATTAGAGTGTGACTGATGTTAGTGGCGTGTTGTTATTTTATGTCTGACGTTGTGTGATGGATAATTTGGTGATAGTTCAAAGAAGATCCGTGCAAGATGGTTCCGGTGACTGGGTGGATGGTTGTCCTTGGCGACAGTCCTTATCATCCAGACTCGTTCATACTGACTGATCCGGTGCAAGGTCTGTAAAGGCGAACTTGCTAGTTTGCTGACGGCATATATTTTCTGTTTTCAACTTTTCATGTTCAATGTCTTACACGTAGTGCTCCTGTAAGGCCAGTTGCACCAGGCATGATTAACTCATCAATTATTTATTAATCCATAGGTTACATCTCTATCTTGTTGCACAAAGGAAATTGTCTGTCAGCTAAAAACTGAAGATAATTAACTGTATGCTATCCATTTCCCCACTTTCCAACACTGCAACTGGCTGATAAGTGTTGTGAAACCCATTGTCATTAGTGACTGATTCATTTAAGATTTGATGTACACTCGACACAAAATGGGTAATTTTCGAGACATTCTTCCCAGCCAATCTGTTGGCGTAATACTGAAGAAACTAAACCTATCAAACACAAGGACAGTCTAAGCTAAAACAGAAAAACACACACCTAAACCTAAACAAACACAAGAAAACTAAACGTAAAACCAACACTCAAGTTAAAGAACTGCTCACATGTATGTGTACCATTGTGCACTACTGTCATACACAGCACAGAACAGTTCTGATAATTTTCCCTCTTATCCTGCAGAAAATCATCATTGTTCAGATGATATCTACTGGAGGGAGGGTAAATTGTCATTGATGTATGATGTAATATTGTTGACATTTTCAGCAGTCATGTCATTTGGAATGTGTCTCATTTCGCTGATTTTCACTTGTTTCATGTTCATTGGTTTCTTTCATTAATTCTTAGCAGATGATAATGGTTTGGCATATCCCACGAGGCTTAGTTAATTTTTGAAGATTGTGGACCTGTTGAGCAATTGAGCTGTGCTTTTGCCTCCATCTTAGGCTAGTGGAGGTATTGTTTTGATCCATGTTTGTGTGTTTGTTAGCAGAATACCTAAAAATAGTTATGGGTGAATTTTCATGAAATTTGTTACCAGCAAGCATATGTGAAAAACTGACAGTAATAACCTGTTATTACATTTCGCGTGAGTCATAGACAACTCGAAATGTATATTGGTCACACGCATCTGTGTCTGTCTCTGTCTGTCTGTCCTCACCGCATGCCCACACTACTGCACGGACCTGGATGTAACTTAGGGGAATGGTAGGGGGTGCCCACTAGTTGTGCACTATCGGGTGGATTTGCAATCGGTGTATGGGTTTCATTGCTATGACAGCATAGCGCCGAATGCGAAATGTCAGCGAGTGCTTGTACTTGCTCTGTGCCTCGTTACTACTAGTGCTAGGTTTTTGTTTAGTTGTTTAGATGGCATATCCCGAGTGAGAACTGATCCCAAGCATCACCACTGGTGGCCAGAAGTGAGACTTTGAGAAACTTTTGTAGGCTGATTTTTTCCCTCGTCGTAACCAACATTATCAGAGCATCGATTGAGTTCCTTGTTTGTGCTGATGACGATGGTGATGAACTGCCTCAGCCAGTATAACAGTGAAACCAACAAAGATGTCGTTGTGTCTCAGCATATGATCACCACATTGTGTGTTTGTTGATACAGGCAACTCCTACAAGTTCCAAGCAGGCACTCGTGCGCTGGCTTTAGACTGGTGTCGGCACATCGATCAAGCCTCAAAGATTCAGCAGCCGAAGGTACATTTCCCACTCAGTCATGCTGCCTCCAGTAACTTATTTAATGGTTTGTTTTGCATTTAGTAATTTCAGCACATTAACTTGCAGGTGGTTTTTAGTATATTGATGTACAATGTCATTTCAAAGATGCTTTCTTAAAATACATACAATAATGCCTTCAATGCTCTGACACATATGGTTGTGCATCAGGAAGGGCATCCGGCCCCGTAAAAACTGAGTGGTGAAGTACTGGCAGGGTTATCTGTCTTGAGCAAGGTGCAAATGATTTGCATATGGTCCACCTGATGCCACTGCCACCCCATCATATCTTGCTCCAGTAAAATCCAGAATGGTTTACCTTTCTGTTGCCGACCTACGCAGGTTGTCCTGGAAAAAAAGCCATTAAACGGATGCAGTAGTAGTAGTAGTTCTTAACATACATACAGTAGCGACTTTATTATGGAAACTGTGCTTATTTATTGCAGTAAGTGAAATTCCTGTACGATTGATGCGTTCCAGAGACGGTGTAGGTAACACCCCTGAGGAGAATTCTAGCATCTGCTGCCTAATTTGAGTGCACTAATTACCGTCAAGAACGGCATGTGGACAACAAAACTTTGCTCCAGCAAAATGCTCCAGTTCTTAACTGTGGTGCCAGATAACGCAGGTTGACGTGCACAGTAGCTGTACAGTGGTCGTAATGCATTGTTTGTTGCTGTTTGTTATGTCAGATTCCTGACAATCTGATCAGCTTTGAATAGTCACTCGTAAGTCTTTCACTGAAGTGCAGCCACTGACGGAGTCTACCAGTGCGGGTGAATGGTGGCAGTCGGCTCGTCTCGTGCATTACACATCTACTACTGCCGATCTTTCCTCCGTTGTGAGCACTGCATCTGGTCAGGCTGAATCAAGACACAGCCGCATGGACTGATGACACTGGCGGTGCTGTGTGGCATGTGTTGACGGTCGGTGTGCAGCTCGTTGGAATGTCAAGCACCGAGATGTGCTGATGTCGAAGTTTATTTAGACTGTTGCGTTAGGTTCGGTTTGCATGTCGTGATCGTGCGTAAACTCGCTTCCTGTCCCTTTGCACTGGATCTCGCTTTAGAGTCATTGCTGATCAGCGGTAGATATGCAGTGGATTAAACATTAGAATGTCTCTTAAGAAGAGAAACTGAATTTGCCAGGTTAGACAGTGGCCATTGTAAGCATACCTCAGCATTTGAAACTCATTGTTCTGTTGATGGCGGTATTGATCCAACTTAATTGATCCAGATGGAGTGAGTGAATAATTGCTTAAAGGTGATATGGAATGGTTTTTTCACAAAATAGACGAAAAAAATAGTTTCTAGATGCTTATTGCAATATAAACCCATCTGTGTAATAAATTTTGATAAATTATGCCGCAAAATGCTAAAAAGAAGAACTTTATTTGTCGTTTTAGTATAGCTATTCTTCAGAAATCATCATCATGCGTCACGTCATATCAGGATGCGTTTGTTTCAATTGCATTTTATTACTATTCGATAAGAAGTTATGTTACTGTTTATGTTTTAAGAACCTATTTCTACGTTTATCGTTATGCCTATGTGTTGTTGCGCGATCGGTTGTCAACATTCAACACTCAATAGGCTGTTTGGTTGTGTTTTCCTGGTATGACGTCATCACTTCCGAAAAGTAAACAAATCATCGGTGCGCACTTTCAGACGTTTTTCTACATTTTTCTTAGTTTTTGATGTTCCTCAATATTCAAATAGATTTGATTATATTAAAGACATACGACCAGGAATTTACTTTAACAACCAAAAAAATCATTGCATATCACCTTTAAAGCCAGTCAACTGTTATTATAGGCCATTTAGTGCCGTTAAAATTTAGTTAATACTACTACTACTACCATCTGTTTAATGGCTTTTTTCCAGGACAACCTGGGTACACTGGCACCAGAAAAGTAAACCAAGATGGATTTTACTAGAGCAAGAGATGATGGGGTGGCAGCAAGGCATCAGCTGGACCGTATGCAAATCATTTGCATCTTGCTTGAGTCCAGACAGATAACTATGCCAGTACCTCCTCACCACTCAGTTTACAGGCAGGATGCCCTTCCTGCCACCCATCCAACAGCTCAAAGCACTGAGAGCAGTGGTTATTTGGTTAATAATAAAATCAGATAGTCAGTAACTTTGATTAATGTCCAGCTGTCACGGGACTGAATGGCCTATAGTGTACTAATGTGCTGAAGAAATTACTCGTTCCATCTGGATCAGTTGACGTCAGAATGCAGTTGACATCTTGTTCAGCGTGCTGTACATAATTCAGCAGCAACACTGTCTCTGTTTCTGCTTGTGTGTTTAACGTCGTTCAGTTTGGCTGTGTCTTTGCCAAAATTTTTTTGGTTTTTCTAGCACTGCTTGAGTTCTTTGATAGCACGTTTCTGGTAGTTGACGTCGCTTGCCAGATGGTGTTCATTTTATTGCATTTGTGAGTAATTAAGGTGTTCATAATGACTACCAGTTGTCATAAAATGTCTTTCTGTTATTGTTTTTTTGCGTGGAATTAGTGTTGAGTAATTTTTAGAGTTTGAGTTTTAAACTTTGAAGTTTATTGTTAATGTCGTTGTTGTTATTATTGTTACTGTTTTTATTATTATCATTATTATTATGAATGTGCTGTGTTCAAAGAGTGCAGTTGTCGATATTGCTACAGATGTATCAGTATCTCTAGGCAAATTAAGGCCAAACAGTTGGATGAGTGTTAAAAGGAGGACAATCTCCCCAGAAATAAGCGAACATTCCTCAACTTTACCCCCACAATACAAGTTGGTGATTTTTGTATTTTTCGTCACGCAGTAGGCGTTATCGAGATCAATATGACCGTCCAAGTTGTTAATGACACTTTCAGTGCCCAATAGCACGTCCATTTTGGCAAGTGTTGTGTGGGTATGCTGTTGCTCTTGTATAGATTGACTGCATGTTATTACTCTATTAAAAATAATGTTTGTTAAAATAGGTGCAGTCATCTATGTTCATCTTTGGCATGTGTTATTAGTTAATTGTTTTAATTAGTTAAAACCTTGTGACCTCTCCATTATTTTATTGTCATATATTTTATGCTATAATCAACACTAGCATGGTGGTAATGTTGCGGAACTATTGATGAAAATCCTGATAGGTTTGGAGTTGCATAAGCCATTGCAGGTGCTTAAGCCAGTGATTATTAACTGTGATTATTATCTTACTAGATCTGTATGACCTTATTCTTATCATATCATTGTGTTCAAACCTTACACTAGAATGCTTGACTTGTCTCTCCAGAGTTATATATTTTTGATTATTAGTACTTTTAAATTCGATTATACGGGATGGAGCAAACGTCCTGCCATTGGCCACATCAGGTCAAAAACATGCCACAGTACTATTGCCCATACTGGCCAAAATTATGCCGACTGATTTTCAAAATTCTTTTACATGCGGATTGGCAGCAAATTTGTAATATACAGTTGTCATTAAAAACCCTGCCACACTTTGAATGTGTTGTTGCACTACCTTGTGAAACGTTTGTCACTTTTTTTGGATGCATGCACAAATTTTTTCAGAGGAGCAAAACTCGTTGTCAGTCATTGAGGAATATAGTGGGGGATCTCAGCCATTGAGTAATGCAGTGGGGATCTGAGGGCAGAACCCCTGTCGACTAGTGTAATAAGAATATAATTTACGTCTGTGTTGCTTAAAACATTTGTGAAAAATCTTAACAAAATGAACTTATTGAATTGAACCTTACTTTTGAGACAAAAATTTGATGTTTTTTTTCACACATAATCGGCAAATTTTAAACACAAGTTCCAAATACAACGAAAACATATTACAGTGACGTCCAGTTTTCCTTGGATTTTCCAGTTCCTGTTTCCTCTTGCATGCTGTGGGAATAGTTAATAATATCATTTAATTATCCCCCTTTTTTATAAGCATTGCATAGGTCTGTCGCGTTTCATGACAGAGAACACCCTGTTGGCAGCTGAGCCTTTGTGCTTGCTGCTGCTCACCTAGAATGGACTGCTTAATGATGTCGTTTCTCGTCTCTGATATAGCCATATTTGTGCTGAAAATGGACGTTAAACTCCAACTACCAACTACCTAATGATGTCGTTTTGGCTGATTCACTTTTAACTTTTTGGCGACTGTCAAAATATTTTTTTTATAATTCAACAGTCCTTTCCAGACATTTTCTGCTGTTAATCTTAGTCTTCGTTACCCGATTTGTGGTCTTTGCAGTGGCTGTGCCACTTGCAATGGCTGTGCCGCTTAGACCACTTTGAAAAATGTTTTCATTGGTTGATTCTAGAGTTCAAGATCAGAGTACTCAGATACAGTAAAGACAATACACTTAATTTTTGGTTGGGCAAATGTACATTGATTGTCGAAATTGTTTGTTAAATTCCTAAGGAAAATTTTTTGTACTGTATATCCGTTATAAAGCGTTTCTGTCTTACCTTCAGTGTGTTACTACACTACCTTGTGAATCTTGAAAACTGAAACTAAAAAATGCTGCCAATTTGAGAGGCATCCTGCACTGACTCACACTGTGGCCAATGGTCGGATTTTTTGTGCGAACATGTAGAACAGACTGTGAATGGTAGTTCTTCCGTATCGTGAAATACTGTAGAATTTGTTAGTCTGCACACTCGCAGATTAGTCTGCATACTCCTGAATCTGAGTCTTTTGCAGACGTACACTGTTAGCCTAACTTACTGCATGGTTTGCCGTGTTTGCCGCATTCAAACTAGTCATACGCTGCTGCCTTAATTTTTTGTTTACTTTTGTATGCTCTGTTTTGCTGGATATCACCACGTACAAAACCGTTCCTGTAGATAGCAAGTACTGTTAGTTTTACTGTATATTTTACTGCGTGAAATTTGTTGCGGATTTTTTGGACGGCGAAACCGTTTTTGCTACATATGTTGCTTTTCATGTTCAGTCATACTGGAATAAAGAAGTAACGTGCGTATGTGAGCAGCACATTTTTCATATTGAGCATTGTCTACAGCAAAAGAATGTGGACACAGTGTTAGCTGGCTCATTTATTTACCACAGTTAATGATGATGACATTCTGGGCAAACGGGCACAATATCAGGGGCAGATTCAGACTGTCTTCCACCATCCCGTGGAATACAGTCAAAATTTTCAGCGACTACATATTTTAGTTCAGAAATTTCAGCTGCCTGGTTTTGGAAGACAGTCAGAAACCCTTGACCATCTTCCTGATTTTCTTACATTTTCGAAGACGATCAAACAACATGGCTGAATCCGCCTCTGAATGAATATAATAGCAGAGTAGTAGCAGTAATCATAATAGTAATAATAATAACATATGGCGCCATAACATTTCAGAATCATTACAAAGGCAAGTTGCATAGAAACTCCATGCTCAGTCAGTTTATGTTTATATGAGTACGAGCGTTAATGAGCAATAGAGCAGATTAGAAGCAGTGCAGTGGTAGTGAAAAAGTATAAATGTGAGGTCGATACAGTTTGACTAGATGTATAGTATGCAGACAGGTCAATGTGGTAGCTGTGAACTTCGTTCGTCGACGACTGGTCTTGTGGTTTCTGCCGTTCCAACTTCTTCACCTCGACTTCAGCCCAGTTGGTCGGCCCACTGACCACGTAATGGGCATCGTTATCACGCAGCGTATGATCTTCGGCAGTATCGTGTTTGTCGCTGGAATGTTGCATAGTGATTTTGACGTCGCTGTTGTGATTGCTGGAATCTTTGGTGTGGTTATTGCCCTCGAAGTTGGCACCGTTGAAGTCGGATTGTTGGGCATCAGCGTCGTCACTTTCGCTCTGCTGATCTACAACAAGAACATACTACACAAGTTACCTCCCGAAGCTCGAAGGGCCAAGAACGGGTTTTGGAGGTGCCCAACCCTCACTTTCCGTGTGCTAAATTCCCCTCTTCCTTCTCCATATCCTGTTCCACCATCCACTTCCACAATTACCGTCCCTTCCATCTTTCCTCGTGGCCAACCCTTCTGTTTCCTTCTCAATCGTCCTATTCCAACTCCCTCTTCTTCACCGTCCACTGTCTCTGCTGAGGCAGCTAGAATAATCAAGACAAAACGTGATGCTGGCTGCACTGACTTCCCAGATGGAGCTGTACTAAATTTCATTCAGGTTAGACACTGTGTTACAGGCATTCCAGTCAGTACACTGAAATAACATTCATACAAAACAGTGAAAACGTACTGCAAAGATAACAAGAACTCATCAGGAGATGAGATAGCGAACGTGAACTTTTGTACGACGACAACATACATGTAGAGGCCAGCGCCTACGCCCATTGAACCGACTTGCTAATTTCTACTTTCTACTATAAATATCTA
>Ga0209259_1000427_pt1 | contig 12348 bp, 8 predicted proteins | sample WorMetGr2BELIZE1_FD_187417 | JGI IMG/M metagenome (GOLD analysis project Ga0209259, IMG submission 187417) | Marine gutless worms symbiont microbial communities from Max Planck institute for Marine Microbiology, Germany - Inanidrilus... ...
CCTTTGGGGATAAATGGCGCAGATTTTTCTTGGTCAGATGACCTTCCTGTCATGCAGCCAACAGCATTGAAGCACTAAAGTAAAAGCAGTTGCGTAGAAATATTTGCACATATGACTGGATATAAGCACTTGTACATACACCATTTAATGCTACACTGCTCACTCACAACAGTACCGAAGTGTGAGTTGGTGCCGACGTGACGCAACCTTAAAACTTTTCTATATTAATTTGGAGTGTTTGAATGCACCGACATTTGAACTGTGAGATATATATGTCCTCGGTCAACTTGTAAGGGTGCGGTACAGATGACTGTTGTCATTTATAATGTGTAATATATGCCGATGTGTGCAGAGGAAGTGAGCTGATGGGTCACCCGGACCTCAACATAGACGTGTCACAGATGCCGCCACTGCTGGAGTCACAACAAATCTCTTCTCTTCACAACCAGTTCGTACCCGCTACGTGTTTGTGTTTGTTGGTGTATCTACTGTACTCGCTTTGTACTCGGTTACACATTCTATGCTGGTCATAAATGTCTTTTTTGTTACTAGCGTCCTTGTGGCAACAGCAACATCATCTGCTCAGTCTGTGTTAGTCAGCACCACAGTTAGGAACGGGAGATTTCGTTGGGATGCAGTTGTACTGCCAAAATGCCCTTGCTAATGGCAACTAGCACATTGGGATTATAGAGAAGATGCTAGAGTTCTCCTGAATGGTACAGAGACAGTGTAAGTACCAGTGTAAGTACCAGTGTTCTGGTAAATAAAGTAATAAAGTGTACTTGTAATAGCACGTGTTGTTACAGTTCGTGTGAGGCATAGCCGAGGCAAAATGTATAGTGGTCACGGACGTCTGTGTGCCCGGATGTAAGTTGGGGGGAATGGTAGGAGGTGCTCTCCAGTTGTGCACTATTGGGCAGATTTGCAATTGGTGCATGAGTTTCGTTGCTGTGACAGCATAGCACCGAACGTGAAATGTCAGCGATTGCCTGTACTCACTCTGTGCCTGGTTGAAAGTATTGTGTATGTGTGGAGGTACACGTGTGTACATGCATGCCATTTTACTTCTTCTGTTTTTGGTGATATGGTCAAAGACTGACACTTTTGGCCATCAATCTTGTTTGTGTAGATATATTAAGAATATAAGTGCAAATTTCCAAGAGTGGATGGCAAACTCGTTGAAGACTGATGCCAAGGTTGGTTGTTATGAGTTATCTTAAATTCGAGAGAGCTCGGCTTGCAGCAAGAGGCAAATTCACCGGCTTTCTTGGGTTCTCCTTCTGTTTGCTCTCCTGTTCCTTTTTAACGGATGTTTTCCAGTTGTGGTAGTTAGCCAGTTCCCTTCAGTTTTTGCCGCACGATGCAGCTATGCTGTGGTAAGTGGCAGAGGTATTTTACAGGCTGCATGGCCTTCCTGTCCCACAATCACAGTCAAAGTAATGACCCCAGCGTGGGAAAAGCACACTATCACCATCATTTCTTGATGCACTGGCGGCTGACTGAGGGAAGAGGCATGTTCCCTTTACGCCATCTGTCTGACAGTCTGCCATTTGCTGTTTATTATCTCTCCCTGTTTATTTTTCAATGGGGCTGAGAGGTACACTAGGCCCCAGAAAGCTGATACATCTTTGCATGTTCCAGATCTCTTGCTTAACGTAATGTGACATATTATAATCTGCAATCTCAGATCACATTGGTCAGTGGTGATGTGCTTCACTGTTCAACTTCAACGATGTGAGATTTACGTGCACCCAAAAGCTAACATATAGCTAACTTAATCTGCCGCACGGAACCAAACAAAAAAGACTAATGAAGAAAAATAAAAATAAAAACCGAGATGCTCAGAAGAAACGGACCAGTCATAAAGCCGTGGAGTCAGTTCTGAGGCCGGAAGGGAGTCTATGGGGGGAAAGATTTGTGAAAAAGGTAGGTCTTGAGCGGGAGTGAAAGAGAGAGGGAGTTATGGATGGAGAGATTGGGAAGTTGACAGAGTGAAAAGATGTAGCAGGAGGATGAACAGGGAAGTCAGAAACAGAGGGACTGAAATGAGGTAGACGGAGAGAACTAGGAAGTTGATTTCAGAGACATGGTGAGGCATACCTGAAGGAGCGATCGGTTATGCGTAATGAGGATGATGTTGGTGGTTGAGTGAGGGTAACGTGATATGAGGAGCGAGTGTTGCGAGGAGGCTGAACAGAGATTAGGTTATGAAGATATGGAGGTTGGGTGGTTGTGAGGACCTTATAAGTGAGTGAGAGGAGTTTGTATTCAATGCATTCGGTTATTTTGAGCCAATGAAGAGAGTGTAGGATAGAAGTGATATGACAGCATTTAGGAGTTTTAGCAACAACACGGGCAAGAGAGTTCATACACTGTGTGCATGAAGTCCTTGTGTGTAATCCTGTAATGGACCATTGTATGTGTATGATTGATGCTACTGCAGTACTTCAAGAACTTTTAGTAATATTTTACTCGTGGTCGGTTTGGGATGTGCTGCATGCTGTTGGTTGCATGCCACCAGAAGTGGTTGGAAACCACTGCTAGAATTATAGCTGGCAGCATTATACACTGTGTCTCAAAAAAAGGATACCACCCAACTACCAACGATAATTTCAACAATTGTTGTCGGATTCCAGTTATTTTTGGTACAAATATTGCTGAGTAAATATGCCATCGAAATATGTTTTGATACACCATCTCACCTGTTTATTGTATGTACCTTACCTTGGGAAACTTTAAGACGCCAAAAATCACAAGTTTAGTAGTAAACGAGCATGTTTTTGAGTTACTTGTATTTTATTTGTCCATAACTTTATGTTAGTCACACGTGTTCACAATAAATGTTCAAAATGTTGTCCATCTGCATGCATGCATGCTCTCAGTTGCTTTTTGCAGTCGTTGATGGCCGCGTCAGTAATGTTCTGCTGCAGACTGTTCCAGACTTCAATGAGGCACTGCTTCAGCTCATCGACACTGTTCATATGACATTCATACATTCTCTGCTACATAACACCCCGTACTTTATAATCCATTAGATTCAAGTCTGGGCTGTTTGATGGCCAGAGATCAGGACCAGTGAAGTCCGGCGTTTCTTGCTGTAGCTGTTTAATGGTGTCCTTGCACGATGAGATGCAGCGTTGTCTTGTTGAAAGACGAACGTATTGCTTGCAACGTGCTTGATCGCTGGCAGCATCTGTTGGGAGAGTAAAACATCGTGATAATACTGGTTATTGAGTTTCATTCCAGGGACGACAACGATCAACTCAGTCATACCCATTTTTGACACATCAATGGAAACCATAACGGATATCTGCAATTTGAGGCTAAATTCATGATTTTTAGGATCTTAAAGTTTCCCAAAGTAAGGTGCATACAATAAGCAGGTGAGGTGGTATGTTAAACCACCTTTCGATGGCATATTTACTCAGCAATATTTGTACCAAAAATACTGGAATCGGACAACTATTGTTGAAATTATCGTTGGTGGTGGGGTGGTATGCTTTTTTGAGACACAGTGTAAGTAAGTAAATTGACTGGTCTGGCACAGCAGCATTGTGTACTGACAGTGCATGGGAAGCAGGTACTGGCATGGTGTCTACTGGTCTGTGTAGGACTGGCTGAAAGACTCACCACCGGATGCTGATGAGAAAGGCTATTACAACACCACGTTGCCTGTTATCCTGATTCAGATGTTTGAACAAAATGTACGTGAGCTGTCTGTTGACTGTTCTGGTTCAAGTAGTTAAATATAGATATTCACATTTTTATACTGCCATAACGTTGCCTTGGTCACAGACTGTGACGCACATGCCCGCCTGAGAAATTAGTCCCACAGCATGTGCATTAGTGTTCCCGACACAGATTGCCTGACCAGACTGGGGTCTCATCACCGGCCAGTGCTGGTAGCAGCTCAGTCATAATACGCACTGTGGTCTTTTTATCGCTAAGCCACTGTATGTTTGCTATCATTATAGTGCATCAAATCGAAAAAAAATATTTCGATTAATCATAAAATTTGGGCAGTATAATTGATTAATCGCTTAACAGTTCATCTATCATAGTTTCTTGATCTCGATTAGTCAGTATTAATGATCACTTTGCATCTTTTTGTCTGCAGCAAACAACAGCCATACTATCACTGTCGTTGATTTCAGTGTTCACACTACTTTCGTGCTTTAAATGAACAGGTGGCATAGCTTTAAGAAATAAAACAATTTTTTCAGTTACTTCTAACAAAGTAACATGTCTGCTATGCAAAGAATACTCATTACACATGCATAAAAAGTCTCATAAAATTTTTTATTAACGATTAATTAATTAAGTGTTATTGAGCATAACAGTTACTGTACAGTTAATTAAGCACTGACCAAAAATAGAAGATCACCCACTGGCCTCATTGTTTCTTCGTCTGCCATCAAACTGCTGAGGGATGGGGTGTGGCTGTCTATGTGCCGTCTTTTAGTAAAACGTAATGTGGCACATGATGGTTAGTATCCGTTGTTATTTTCTCATTCAGTCATCTCTAACTCGTAATCATAATCATACCTGCTTGTAGTCATAATCATACCTGCCCGCTTCACAAACGTACGTGCTCGTAGTGGTAGTCACCTGATCATTATCTTAATCATATGTGCTCATAATTGTGATCATACATGTGACAATAACTTTACAGATGAGTCAGTTTATTTGGATGTACAGCTTCAAGTTGCGTCTACAATTGGCGCCAACCTCGCATCACGCATTGTTGACGTCTGTGCCGAACAATTTGAGCAGTTTGCAACGACTTACAAACGTCAGTCATCACTTTAACTCCATGAATACTGTTGCTGTTAATTAAAGTATTCATAGTACTAGTATTTGTGACGCTTCCTGCTAACACGTGCATTGTGTTCATTTACAGCTGGCACCTTAGATTCCCGTTTCCTGACAGACATGTGCACAACCATTTTATGGCCATGTTAACCTGTATTTGCTGGCAACCCGGGTAAGCTTGGGAGGATTTTGTTGAAATGAAGTTTTATAGCGTACATGCTCTTCGTGACAGTAACTAGCATATTTCGATGAAGGACCTACTGATGACAGTGTGCACGTAACATATTGCTTGATATTTTCCGGGTCTAGATAAGCCTGGATTAGCTGCTTCCGTCTCAGAAAAGTGGTACATGTTTCTACAGGCTGAATGTGCTTTCTGTCACCTAACTGATATTGTTGGAGGAGAACTCATGTCCCCAGCGGCTAACCTTGTGCCCCTGATTCACTTACAGTAACATGATTACAAAACTTTATAAATATTTTTACTTGCTGGCTTATTTCCTTAACTGCACCGTATTGACATTTGCCAGGTGGCACCACTGTATGCTGTCATGGAGGATGTCTGACCTCGCTGAGTGCTGTCTGATGTATATAGTGGTGTTGATAATGTGAAGATCCATTGCTCAATGTTGTTGTGTCAGTTAAAGACGTTGCTGTTGATGTTTTGCTGCAGATGAGTTGGCAGTGTACAAAGAACAGCATCTGCTGGATCGCAGCAAACCTCCGTGTTTCACACACTTTATGGTGCGTTTCTGATGTGCTTCACCTGGTATTTCCTGTTTAGGAGTTTGCCAAATTTTTGATTTATGATCAGCATCTGTGTGGTAATTTACGGCACGCAAAGAACTCTGCTGAATTAAGCATTGGTCATGATACGATACAGTGTGTTTACGTGCATTCGAAAACTAACAGGTGGCCACCTTAATCACCGAAACATGACTAAAAAATAACAAATAAACTGAAATCAAAAGCCGTTGAACCTAGATCTGGTCCATATCTTAGTCCATGAAGGCGTCCATCATTGAGATGAAGTATGCTTTAGATGTTGGTGATCCAGATCTAATGATCCATGACTTTTTCTTGCCCGGATCCATAACCACCAGACTCTGTTGACATTCACTAGATGGCAGTTTCGCGGCAGTTTGAATGAGTGTTTTCTGCTGACAAACATCATCTCTGTGATGTGCAGATTGCAAACGTGAACAACTGCCAGACAGTTGCGGAGTTTGCCGTTCGCATGCAAGGCAAATGTCAGAACGACTCGCGTCATCGTTTCGCCGTCGTTGCCGACAAGTTCTCGTCGGTTGTTAAGGACTCGGTGGCTCTGTATCTGTAAGTCCCATCGTAATCCATCAATCAGTCAGTCAGGCTTGGTCATCATCGTCTTGTGCGACAGTTCTCAGACCATAGTTGTGTTGGATAAATCTGATTTGTTGTCATTTAACGTTTGTTTGTGTGTATGTAGACAGTTGTATTGTGTGGCAGTCCAAGCACATTGTATGAGTACCACCACCACCTCCGTCTTGTCGTTTTCCAGATGAACCTGGGTCAGCCGGTTCCCACTTGGTCTTCTTCCTCCACACAATCTGAGATTCTGACAGAGAACCTGTGGGATAAGTGGCGCGGGTTTTTACGGGCCAGATGACCTTGTCACCAGAAATAGTTTCAAAGGAAACTCAAAGTACTGACACCGACCAGGAAAAATCACTCATTGTCCTTACCTCTCGATCCATCACCGGATTCCAGAGGGAAGGGTCACCGCTGCCTTTATATCTGCACTCCGATGCCGGTAAAGTCGTGGTTCCATGTTAAAATAAAATTATTTTAAAGAATTTTAGGGTTGCACGGAACCACGTTTGAAATGAAATAGAATTATCTTAACCGCTAAAATGATTTTATTTCATTTCAGACGTGGTTCCGTGCAACCCTAAAATTCTTTAAAATAATTTTATTTTAACATGGAACCCGGCTTAATGGTAATAATATTCAGATGAATATCAGCAGCTTCTGATGACATTCGTTTGAGAGGTTTTAGTTTCTCATGGTTGTGATTTGCTGCATGATAGGTTTTTAAAGGAAAACCAGCCTGAATAAGTGCAATTTCATTGTAATACTTCATCTAACTTTTTTGACCACATGCACCCAATGTGGGCTCTGGGGAGTTGTTTGATTTGACGCTATATATTGTTTGCTTGTTTACATCATATAATTCCCCACTGATCCTTTTTTCTTCACTTTCCTTACTTATTTGTGCCTTTGAGAATAGACCTACTCCGGTACCAGGCCGGAGGTCGTAAGAGGAGACCAAACCTGGGATTTTTTAGTCGCTTTAAGTTTATTTTATTTTTGTGTTTCTGATGCACGATTATTTGTGTTCTGCTAGCCTAGGTTTATTGTATATTCTTCTGGTTATTTCTTCAGATGGTTTTTGATTTTTGTTTTCTCAGTACAAGCCAAGACATCGACTGGGAACAGCATCTCCAAAATGACCTATTTTTTGTTGAGTGGGACGTAAAACCTTACCTCAGTCAATCAATTTTGACTATGTGTGGCTTTGTGCTTGTGGTTTCAGATAACAAGTGATCAGAGTTATTTGACATATGTCTGCATCACTGCCGCACATGGATGGTTCAGTCATATTCGCCAGGTGGCGCCAATGTGCACCCATCTAGTATACCCCAATTGGCATCCACATGGTACCGGTTCTGCCCCCTGCTGAGTTGCTTTGAGTATATTGAATGCCTGACATGTCCTGGCATGTTCTAGCCGGCAATTTTTCTCCCTCAATATTGCCCCTTCACATGTGGGGATTTTGACCCCCATCTAATACGTGGTTCTTTGGTCCCACCCGAATCCACGTCTCAAATGGCTCAGTCGGTTCAGCCATTTTTGAAGGGCTCATGATCACAGACAGACAGACACACCACACTACTCCATGTGTAACAATAGGCTGCATCTGCGTAGTACTTCGGTGCAGGCTAATAATAAATAAGTGTTATTAAACATCATCATTGATATTGTATGTTAATTAATTATAGATGTGATTGTCTGATTGGTGAAGTGTTCCTGGATCTTGAGAAACACATTCAAGAACTACTCACAAGGAAATGGTCAGTTTGACTTCGCTGTCATACACTGCTATAGCTTTATAGTTATTGGCAGTAGTAAGATGTCAGTGATAATATTAATTAATAGGATAAAGGAATTACGTACAAAAATTTAAGAGAAAGAAACCACAAGAGTTACAAGAGAACGGCACTGATTCTATGCATGCGTTGGAAATTTAGCAACAGAACAACTTGCTGAGTTTTTAAAGCACTTGATTGGAAATCTTGTTCTGTCTGTTACAAATTTTAAATTATGTGTAATGATAACGTTTCTCTTCCTCCATTTTAATAGCCTTTTTCCAGATGAACCTGGTTATCCGCATCCCACTCAGTTTTCTTTCCAGTTGTTGTAGAACAGAACCTTGGAAGGACCTTTGGAGTTAAGTGGCATTGGTTTTTATGGGCCATTGGTCAAAAACCATAGGAAGAAACTAAAAGCATTAATGCAAACCAGGGCAAGTCTCGTCTTTGTCCACCACAGGACTTCTGAACAAAGGGCGTTGCTTTCTGTATGCCAGCTCTCCTATGCAATGTTAACATTTCCCGAATGCAATATTGATGTCACCGTAATGTTTGATGGTGATAGGATAGGCAACAGCAATGCGGTGGACACAATCTGCATAACGGTGGAGGATTACTGTCAAGACTTCATTCATCTCAAAGATCAGTTCTACGACGCATTGATTCAGCGAACGCAGCAGAGAATCGCGTGTGAATATTACAAGGCCCTCTTCACCGCTAAGTATGTAACTAGCACTAGCAGTAGCAGCCTATATCTCGTGTTCACCTGGCTGAATGTTTTGCCCCATGAAGTCTCTCTTGTTAAAAAAATTTCTGCTGTTATTCAGCTTAACCAAATTCTGTGATTAGAGTTACAGTGACAGCTTGCTATTGTGGCTTCACAGTGAAACAAAGCAACTGAATGAAGAGTTATCAGCAGAGACCAAGGTTCAGCACTCAGTCTGTTCTTGTAATTTGTGTAATGCTGTGAGATTAATTTCTCTAAGTGTTTGACGGTGTCCTCTGTGACCTGTGACCGTTGGTGGAATTGACAGATGAACAACATAACGGTAGTCTCTACCGAGCCACATGGATCCATAGGGCAGTGCTGATCTCTGTTTCTACACCCTTGGCAAGACAACAGATCTGACGGGACTAGTGCATTGCGTGGTATTCCTGTTTACACCCCGGCTTTACATCAGTACCAGTTTATACTGCTTTGAACAACTTGCCTAAGGTTGTTATCAGACAGCGCGGTGGCCAGGAGTCGAACTTGCAATGTTCGAGTTGCGAGTCCAAGACTCTAACCACGAGACTACCGAGCACTCAGAATACCAAGCCACCCTGCATTGAGAAACAGAAGCTGTGAAATGCTATCAAGGCTTGGACTGTGTTGAAATCAAGGATGATATTGCATGGCTGGTAGATACAGTCTGTGTCACAATGGAGGATTACAGCCAAGACTTTGTTCTTCTCAGGAATAAATTCCACAATTTATTAGTTACATTGTAATTAGGATACAACTATAGTAGACCTATAACACTAACCTTTCTCATAGTGGGTCACTACCCACTTTTGCCTATTCTACATGTACAGTATTTTTCTAAAGGAGACACAGGGATAGCGTATGAGCGCATCATGCCAGGGCTTGGTGTAGGACAGAAAAATTTATTGGAAGGCTGTAACATTTTTCACCCTCTCATGGGGCCATGACCCCCGTGGCTACACACATGTACATGTAAACAATTTTGTCAGTTTGGTGAGTGAGAGGAAACTAATTACAGATATTAACTAGAATGTGGGTTAGTGCCCAACGTGATGGCCGCCCTGCCAAATATAGGTTGCGCCCTCTGTTCAACACCGCAAAGTTTGGCTGACACCCACTACTAGAGTGCCGTGCAGTAATGCTGCCAAGACGCGAAACCCGTTGAAATTAGCTGGGGTGACCCCAAACTCCCAAACCGTTCTCAGCCGCTAGTGGGCCGAAGTGCACCATATTGTTGTAACAAGTTTTTTTGACTGTCAATATATACCTTAGTTGCGAAGATATAGCCCGACAAAGTTGTGCGATAGTGCTCTGATGGCAATTTTTTGTGTCATTTTTGCGTCCTCTATTTCCAGCGAGCTGCGTGCAGCACATTTCAGACCTGCATTCTAAACTTGCACTAAGACCACATCATGTATAGAAGTATGGTAGACATCCAATCTCTCACCGCTGAGAATAGGCGAGGAAAAGAATAAGAAGATAGAAACCACAGGGCAAAAATATAATGGCCTGCCATATTCCATAGGGCGGCCATAACTAGAATCCACATAGATATGGGGCGAGTGAACGTTTATTTTCTGGTACCAGCTTACTCGGGTTGTCCTGGATAAAGTGCCATCAAGCGGGTTCTCGTTGTTGTTGGTCATCGAGAATTGCAGCGTTGTTGTTTGTGTCGAGGCGGATTGTGTTCAAGAACTGCGATGAACGCCAGCCGGCGGCGACGCAGATCAGACGTGAGGCGGAACAGCTGCAGCAGCACTTCAAGAACCTCATACGCAAACCATCCGTGCGTCTTTCATCATCTCAGCAGCTCAGTTAACAACTTGCACGCACACACAGCCAATGGCCTCTAATGAACAGTTTGCCATCAGCCCTGTGCGACAACAGTGTCACTGAGCCCTGCCCATGTAGTCCAGTGGTCAAACCACTTGGGCGCCATGTGCAGTAGAGCGTGACGTTCGCAGTGACCGAGGATCGATTCGAGCCTCGGCCCGGGCGCATCCGTTTACTAAAAAAAGAAATTATATTATTTCAAAATAATTCCTATGCATATGATGACCAGGGAGATAATCCCGGGCAAGAAAACAGAGGGCTCGACGGTGTCCTCTATAAACTGTGACCGTTCGTCTCTGATATAGCCATATTTGTGCTGAAAAGGGACATTAAACTCCAGCTAACTAACTAACTAACTAACAGTGTCACTGAACACCTTCAAACAGTGTCGAACATCATCCGATGCTGCTGTAGCGTTTCTGTCTTTTGGCGCCATGATACAAGTGTCAGAACTGACTTACTTATGCACAGTAGTATAATATCCATTTTCCACGTGAACCTGGGTAAGTTGCCTTAGGTTAAATTGTTTTATACTGCAATACAGGTGTGAATTATTAGCTTATTTAATTTCTGTTGCTTAGGTAAACTAGACTTGAGAGGATTGTGCAGCAGTTACTATGCAGACTTCCTAACTGTATAGGTAAAACACATAGGAGGACCAAAACAGTGGACCATCCACACCAGACAGCGACAGCCTTGTGCCTACAGGATATTTTCCAAAGGGACAGAATTTGGTGGATGGGACTAGGATGAACCTACTACATCAAGTTATAAAAATGTAATTTTCTCAAAAAAATTTGAACAAAAGTGTACATACTATGAAATTAAACCTTACCTTTAAGACGAGAATTTGAAGTTTTTCAAATGCAGTTGACATGTTTTAAACAAAATGCTTGTATACATATTACATATGACAACACAGTGGTTGCCTCTTGGCTGCATGTATTGATACTGCACATTATAATTTGCACACTCACACAACCCTAGCTGCCTGGCCAGGTAGCAACCATCCCTCTTACCCCCATGTATGTCCTGTGACAAGCCTGGTTGATGTACCTGCTGCCAGCAAGATGGACAAACAAAACAGACACCCATTAAATGGCCTCTTTTCCAAGACAACCTGCATAAGCTGGCTCTAGAAAGGTTAAGCCATTCTGGATTTTAATGAAACAACAGATGATGATGTGGCAGATGCATCAGCAGGACCATATATCAATTATTTGGACCTTGCTCCAGAAGATAACCGTGCCAGCACCTCGTCAGTCAATTTTTTACAGGCCAGATGCTCGTCCTGATGCCCAGCCAACAAAGTCGAAGCACTGAAGGCAAGTTCGGCAAGATGAACAAGTGAACGAGACATTGTAAGCAACACCACATCATTACAAAACTGTCTTGTATTTGGAAAAATTAGCATTTAATTAATACATTAAATGTGGTTGTATTATACCTACACTGTACTGTATTATAGTAATACTGCTGGTAATGAACGAATAGGTTGTGTGCTTTGACAGGACTCATCACCATTCTCAGCATTGTGTTCACTGACAGAACTCATCTGGCTGAAAGACACGTCGATGCTCACTCTTGAAATTTCCGTAACTATTACTGTCATTTGCTCCGTTACTGTTGTCGTTATCATAAACTAGAGTGGTGCAACCCGTGGCCACATGTCGCCAATCACCATATCTCCATAAGCCAGCCGTTGTCATTGTGACGTCATTCTCATCATGACGTCATTCTCATTGTGACATCATTCGCAGCTGAGCTGGCCACGCCCACCGTTACGAACGTACGTACGTTACGGACACCTTACCGCATTTAATATATAAA
>Ga0209259_1000428_pt1 | contig 12342 bp, 12 predicted proteins | sample WorMetGr2BELIZE1_FD_187417 | JGI IMG/M metagenome (GOLD analysis project Ga0209259, IMG submission 187417) | Marine gutless worms symbiont microbial communities from Max Planck institute for Marine Microbiology, Germany - Inanidrilus... ...
CGTGTAATAATGACAGTCATTGGTCCTAATGACTGTCCCACCCCTTTTAATACCAGGGCCCGATGACCCATACCGGGCTGGTAAAGGCCGACAAGTTACCGGTAACTTACCGGTAAGTTACCGGTAACTTACCGGTAACTTACCACCAACATATATTACCGGTAATTTAACAACCTTAATGGACAGACAGACACACAGACACACAGACGCGCGTGACCACAATACATTTTGCATTCTCTACGACTCACGCAAAATGTAAAAAACCAAAGCTCTTAAGTGGCAATAATAAGTCAAATTCTAATTACGAAACATTTTTGGTTTCTACAAAACTAGACACATTTTGCTATCCGACAGTGCAAACTGCACCGTGCTACGTGCCGTCGTTTTGTCACAATACCGGCGTGTGACAGACGGACGGACAGACGGACAGACAGACGGACAGACAGACGGAATTGCTATAGCAAGTACAGCGCTTGCAATGCGGCGCGCTGTAAAAACTAACGACTGAAGTTCAGGAATGTTCATCATGTTAACTGCAACGTTTTGCTGCAGAAGTGGGAGTTAGAAACCACTGTTCAGTTTCATAATCTGCTTAGATTACTGTACTAATGATTAAACAGCCACCTTTACGTAAACAGACAGTATCTCCCTCCTATCCACAATCAAGGTGGTAACAAGGAACATATTTCTTTAATCATATATATTTTGCTTTTAATGACTAATTATCCATCATCCAATTCAAATACAAATAGTAATAAAATTCATCACTGTTTTTATACTGCCATCCATTTTTGCATGTGTGTACTCTGCACAGAAACTTATTTTCAAATGTAATCCTTGGTTCAGTTTTTTTTCATACATCATCCAGAATGTGTTTATAGGCAAACAGTAAATTGAATGTGTCACATAATTTTAACTGCTATAACAAAGCTGAATGAATGCTCAAGGTCAATGTTAATACCTTGGAAATGTTGTAAGACATGGTGACTTATTACAAACCAGTCACAGTACATTATTGAATACCTATCAAACAGGGCAGTTTCTGATCACCTTCAGTGACCTTCAATGCCACTACTTGACACTTTTACAGTGGTGCAGCACACTGCTGATATGTTTATGACACCTAAGTTATCTGCAAATACTAATAGTAATCACCACAATTCAGTGTTATGTTATATTAATTTGTGTATTTGTCATAGTAAACAGCCGATGTTTCTGTGTAATAAGTTCAGTGATATTTATTTTGGGGTGTGAAGTTTTGGGACACTCTGTACATATAATATAAGCACACCTGTGCAGCAAGCTGAAATCGAACACTGTTGTATTTCCCACCCATTCTCAGTATGTCTTCCATTGTGTAATAGAACTCAGAGAAACCATAGAACTTGCTGCTGACGAAGCTGACAGAAAGTCGCTGAAAATCACCAGTTACACAGTTTGTAGCCAATAATGAGCTGACATTCTTACACAGGGACATGTTAAGCAGTGGCAACAGTTTCTTCCTACAAAGTTCCAAATTGCCAGCACCATACACAATGGCAGAGGAGTTGCCGCGAACAATATGTTCAGAGCGATCAACAGGCAGGCAGACATCAGGAACAGCCACTAAACTGGCATCAGAGACCAACTGTAGTTTTGTACCAGCACTACTACAACACAATGCACATTCTGTCACAACACAGTGTTGGTTCTAATCATCATAAACAATACTACATCAAGGCTTTCAATTTATGACTTAATGCACATAATAGTATGTATTTACAAAATTAGTAATCAATAAAAATATTCATGGCCAAAATTAATTCAACTGGTGTATGTGATGTAATTACCAAAATACACTGTGTCATGATAAAAAGTAGACATCTTTAGTTTTTGCAATAACTTCATCGAATTCTGACAATCTCAATAATGTGGTAGAAATGTAAGTTAGTAAATGCGCAACACAGTAGTATGCCGAGTGCCCACTACATCTGCTGCATTCTGCAAAACAGACCATGTAATACTGCATTTCCACTGCTTCTGTCACACCAAAAGCAACTTACTGTTGGCAGCAAACGCTCCAAACATGTAGATGCAGACCATTGTCCAAGTGATTGGTTATTTTTTTACCGTTTTGTCACGTAGTGATGCAGAGAACCAGCCTAGATGACGTTGTGTAGCAGACGACTATAAATGCAGTAGTTTTTAGCAGTAAAGATTGTAGTTTGATTAAAAACTTGTATGAACTGAAAGAGTATGGGGCAAAAAAGAATGATGAGAGAATTCCAAACAGAGGTTACAAAACAGCAGCACAGAACTAGTTGTTCAGTAAACTGAGAGCAACTGGAATGTTAGAATGGCGACCAGAAAGTGGATGACCTCACTGTGCATGAATTCACTGCAACATCAGCATTGTCGACAAGTTTGTCTTAAGTCAGGATTATGTGCCACAAACACATCGTACTGTTCATCAGATCTCCAGATGGACATTGGACATGGACCTCCAAGGTGTGCATGAAATGTCTCAAGCAGCGTCGTATGCAGGAGCTGACTGCAGCCAATTGCTTGGCTCGTCTGACGTGCTCAAAGCTGCTGCGCATACACTCTCTCGCTGTCAGATAATTACTTCATGTTCTTCATTGACGTGAGTCTTCACACTGGCGACTACAAGACATGGGTGTAATACAGGAACAAGTGGACAAGTCAAGGACCAACATGTGGGTGATCTGAGGCAGGTCTTGGTCAAGACGTAGTCCGCAGGACAACAACACGTCATTGCTGAGGCCACTGATAAGTGCATAAGCACCTTTGCTGTTGTGTCTTGCTAATGGTAGACCTTCTGAATGTCACTTGCGTTGTTTTCAATCACAATATTGAGCTTTCACCAGCTATGGAAAATCTGGCTTTTGGTAGTGCCAAAAGGCTGGACAATCCAATCGAGGCTGCCATAAGAGATAATGATGTTGCTATTGGGAAAGGAGCCAGACCTACCTACCGAAAGACCCAAAGAGGCCACGGCAGCAGCACATCATGCCACTGAGATCTGCTACAATACTGGAAAATTTTTTCATAGAATAGGAAATACATATCTGCTACTAACAGTGATGTTGCTTTTAGCATGACAGAAGCAGAAAATGCAATTACATGGTCTATTTTTTGGAAGGTACAGCAATTATACAAATGACAGTGTGTGACTGGTAATCTGCATACTACTGTGTTGCAAGTTTATTATGCTATGCTTCTAGCAAATATTAGCAAGATCTGTCAAAATTTGACAAAAATATTGCAAAAACTAGGGGAGATACTTTTTATCTGGACACAGTGTACAACAGTTATACATTATAAGTCATGATCCTGTGGTGGGGAGATGGTGTAGGTAATGCCACTGAGGAGAACGCTAGTGTTTTCTTCCAAATTCTTAATGTGCTAGTTGTTGTCAGCAAGGGCATGCAGGCAGTAAAACTTGGCTCCAACAAAATCCTCGAGTATGAGGGCTGAATAACAGTTGTGACCTGATCCTGTGCAGTATAGTCCTCTGACATTGCAAATATGGTGAACAGTGCTAATGCTAGCACTGTTCAATGTCCAGTTTCTTGGTCAACAGACAGTAATGCTACTTCTTGAGTCCATGCAAAAATAACAGACCATCAACAGTGTCACTCTTCAACTGGCAACTCCTGCATTTCCATTCCTGTGGGATTATCACATGTACTGTTTCTGGTCTGCAGTAGTCCCGCGGTATTTTTCCCACTCCCGCATCCGCGCAAAACTCTACATCTGATGCATTTTCAGCAGTAGCAGCGATGAAAATTTCGGGAAAAACACACTCCGGAGGTTAACTCTGGAACCCCTTGAACGAATCCCACTAAATTTTAATCATGGATCCTCCGTGGCACGACCCACTGGCTACTGGTTAAGGTTGTACGTCCCACTTGACACAAAATAGGTCACTTTGGAGACGTTCGCAAGCTAATCTCCTGGGCCGGTATGGAAAAAAAACAAAACCCAACACAACAACAGCACACATTCACCAATCAAAAGAAATATACAACCACACAAAATAAACACAAAAAAGTAAAGCCAGGTTTAGTCACCTCCTACGACATCTGGCCTGGAAATGGACAGGACCTATTCTGGTTTCAGCGCTTCATAAACTTGTCACCTACTTACTTACTTTTACTCATTTACTCACAGCTCCGGACCCACACAGGGCTGGTACGACCCACAAACCATAGTTTTTGGGGCCCACACCCACCACTGCACAGATGGGGTGAAATTTGCCATGAAGTCGATGACAAATTCCACCCCCACTGGTGCAACGTGTCACTCCTGTGGGGTGAAAAACCTCAAAATTTCTGGAGTAATCTAAATACTGGTGTTTGTGCTGTGGGCATATTGCCAGTAATACAGTTGCCTCTTCCAATAAACTAACTGTCAAAGCTACCGGCTGTAGGCTAATGTGCGTAACTCAAGAATGGTTTATTAGTTTATGTCAGGTTATTAGTGTGTATGCTACGAGATTAAATTCTTGGATGGCCGATTATTGCATCACTGTATCTCATGACTGCAAGAAACAACATGCCTCCACTGATCCACTGGCAACGGTTGATCCATCGATTGTGGGGTTGGTGGGACTGACTTCTTTTATTCTTATGCATTAATACAAATATCAAAAAGACGTTCATGAAATAGGTATCTGTCTCACAATTTCTGCCATTTAACAAAACAAACAAGTATCAACTAAGTGAAAACAATTCCACAAAAACAACAGTTTCTTACAAGAATGATGAGTTTCGCTGAAGAGTTGCAAGCAATTCAGTCTCATAACGATATCTTGCCTCATTACTGCCAAGTCCAAGATAAGTGGCAACAAAGACACGGTAATGATGGTCAAAATCAGAGCTGGTACAGCCAAGATTGAAATCTGCCAACAGATTCTTGTCAACGTCTGTCTACGGTCAACATTCAAACACAGCAATACTGTCGTGACTGTTGTCATTTTTAGGCTGCATTCCAGTACTACATTCGTAGATGTGGCCTATTATTACCGACTGAATAGCGTGGTCTGTCTGACAGTCTGTCACACTAGCAAACCCTGCAAAAATGGCTGAACCGATCAAGATGCCATTTGGGTTGAGGACTCGGGTGGGCCCAGGGAACCATGTATTAGAAGCGGCAATTTTGGGAGGGGAAGGAGCGTCCCACTGTAAAGTGTAGGGACACTCTGCAGTCATCTCTACAAAAACAGCTGAACTGATCAAGATGCCGTTTGGGTTGTGGGCTTGGATGGTCCCAAGGAATCATGTGTTAGATGGGGATCCAGAGGTGCTGAGGGACGTTGCCAAGGCAACCAATTTCAGAATGCAATTTGCTATAACTGGCCTTTTGTGAATGACAGCAACTAGGCGATTGGTTATGGAGGGGGTTTGAGTGGTCAGCCGAGAAAATGCAGATATTACCGATAACTTGCAACTGATGTTTTGCCAGAGGACACAAAACTTTAAAAAAAATATTTTGTCAGGTCACAGATGAACCACCTTTTGCTATCAAAATGATCAACTGTATGCACCAGACAGGACCTAGGAAGGGAGCATAGCATCCTACAGTATGTTACCCTAGCACTTGACATTTACCAAGTCTGTCACAGTGTCAGTTGCTGCGTCAAAAATGGGAGTTGCTCTTCATGAAGCCTAGAGTGAAGATCAATACACAATGTTGCTGGAATATCTTACTCTCTCAACAAATGTTAGGTGCTATTAAACATGTTGTTGACGACAATTTTTCAGCGAGACACTGCACCAGGGCATCTTGCATTAACACAGTGTAACTGCTGCAGTGCAAAACTCTCAACTTCCTTTCTGCTGAGCTACAACAGTCCAGAGCTTAACTCCACTGACTGTCAGATGCAGGGAGTCATATATCAGCATGAGCATGAGTCGCAAGTAACAAGAGTGAATAAATTAAGCCAGCAACTGGTTGAAGTCTGGCAATGTATTTGAGTGAAAACATGCAATTTTGTGCTTCTGCATTTCACCAGATAGTGCAGCATCACCAGTTAGGTGCGGTGGGAAAATAAAGTAATTTTAAATTGCTTACTTTCTCCTTAAAGATGATATGCAACGGTTTTTCACAAAACTGATGCAAAAGTCGTTTCTAGCTGCTTACTGCAATATAAACCCGTCTGTGTAATAAATTTGGATTAACTACGCCGCAAAATTCTAAAAAGAACAACTTCAGTGGTCTTTATAGTATAGCTATTCTTCGGAAATCATCGTCATGCGTGACGTCACATCAGGATGTGCTTGTTTCGTTTGCGTTTTATTAAGATTCGATAGGAAGTTAGTTTAGCCGTTTATGTTTTAATAACCTACTTCTACGTTTATCGTTATGCCTATTTGTTTTTGCGCGATCGGTTGTCAACACTCAACATTCAATAGGCTGTTTGGTTGTGTTTTCGTGGTATGACGTCATCACTTGCGAAAAGTAAACAAATCATCGGTGCACACTTTTAGACGCTTTTTCTGCAATTTTCTTATCTGTTGGTGTTCCTCAATATTCAAATAGGTTGGATTATATTAAAGACATGCGACCAGCAATTTACTTTAACAACCAAAAAATCATTGCATATCACAAATCATTGCATATCACCTTTAACACTTCTGCAAAAAATATCCAAATGGATTCATGTATGTCAAAGTTATGTATGACAAAGACAAAGTAGTGACATTTTTTCTGAGACACAGTGTACATACATTCCTGCATTGTTAGCCATTACCATGAGTTTGTCTGGCAACTCCAATGCAATCTGCAACGATGCACCACCCAAGTCTAACACTCCAACAGTTTGCTTGCGAATGTGTTTACCATGTCCAGGAATATCAACAGACAGCAGTTCATCATCTGTAACAAACAACATCAGTTATGCATCAATCCTATGAACAACTCCATCGAGCTCCAATGACTGGTCAAAATGCAGTCACATGACACTGATAATAAATGAATGATCCATAGTGGACTCGTAAAGGCTAAAGGTCAAGGTCAGGTCACTGAAGTGTCACCATTGCCAGGAAATGGCAATTTTTCCATTTTTCAAAATGGCGGCCATCAGCCAAATTGGATTTATTTGATTATTATTATTGAAATAATAAAATTTTTTTCGAAATTTTGATTGTTGGCAGGCTTAAGAAAAACAAATGCGTCATCGTACAAAATAAAACAGTGATCCATTCAGCCATTGCTGAGTTATGGCAATTTAACAGATTTTCAAAATGGTGGCTGTCTGCCAAACTGGATTTTGAAAAATCCAATTTCTCAACTGTGATTGCCTTCAGTGCTTTGACGCTGTTGGCTGGGTGGCAGGAAGGGCATCTGGCCTGTAAAAACTGTGTGGTGAGGTATTTGCATAGTTATCTGTCTGGAGCGAGATGCAAATGATTTGCATATGGTCCAGCTGACATCACTGCCACACCATCATCTCTTGCTCCTGTAAAATCCAGAATGGTTTTCCTTTTTGGTGACGGCTTACCCAGGTTGTCCTGGAAAAAAGGCCGTTAAATGGATGTAGAGTAGTAGTAGTAGTAGTTAACTGCTGTCAGCACAGTTCAGACAGTCAATCTGCATCACAATTTTGTGGTCATCGGTCAAACCATTGCTAAGTTGAACAGTTTTTCAAAATGGAGGCCATCTGCCAGCTTGTTTTTTTAAAGTTCTAAATTTTGATCATTGGCAGGCTTAAGAAAGACAAAATGCATCATCGTACCAAGCATCATAGCGATCCATCAACAGTTGTTGAGCTATGACGATTTAACGTCTTTCAAAATGGCGGCCGTCCGCCATCTTGCATTTTAAAAATTGGAATTTTTATGGTCAGTAGGATAGAGACTTGCGATCCATCGAACCATTGCTGAGTTATGGCTATTTCTCACTGTACAAAATTTGGCTGGAATCAATGCAGTAGTTTCGATAATACGCAAGTGTTAATGTTTAACGAGTTCGGCTTGAAATGCCTATTCACGCCCCCAAAATGGAGGTTTTTGGGGGATTATACTCCCTAAATGGGCAGCAGCCTTATTGCAATTCCCAAAGGCCCAAAGGTCACCTGCTTGCATAGAAACAGGACATAGGACATATAGATCGTTAAGATTAGTCCAACCATTTTTGTGCAGCTCGTCATTTTATCCAGCCCCAAAACCTATGCTTTGCAACGGGCCAGACACTCCCCTAAAAGTGCACCTTGTCACGAGAGCATCTGCACCCCCGTGTAATACATGGCACCCAGGGCTCACCCAACTGAGCATCGCATACAGCATCTCCATCGGTTCAGCTGTTTTTGCACAGCTAACAGAGGAAGGTCCTAATACTTTACAATGGGTCGCCCTTTTTAGCCCTCAAAATTGCCCCTTTTGACGGGGATCAGAATGAATAACAAATGGTTCCTTCTCGATCCGTTCAGCTGTTTTTTTTGCAGGGCTGACGACTGTGACCAGAGCATGTGAGCGGAGCGGGATTGCAGTGGAAAATGGAGTGGAGCGGGCCGAAAATTGACTCAGTGGCAGTGAAGCAGTGAGCGAGCGTGCGAGAAAACCATGGAGCGGGAGCACAGTGAAGACCGGGAGGGTCACTGAGCGGGAACGGACCGGTGAGTGGACTAAATTGGCTGCTCAAATTTCACTCAAAGGTAATGCTAGCCTATTCAAACTTTGTGAGTCTATTTTACCAATTACACTGGATTCTGTAACCACCACCACAACCGTTTTATGGCCTTTTTCCAGGATCACCAGGGTGAGCTGGTGCCAGAACGGAACTTCTGGACTTTATGGTGCAAGGGCAGATTAACACAGGCAGACACACTGACCATCTGCCAACCTTCCGTGAAAATTTCATGCAAATCCGTTTGGACGTTTTTGTGCAAAGTTGCTAACAGTCAGACAAACAATGACGATTACATATCCTCCTTGTCGGAGGTAATAAGAATACGGCTTATCACTACACATAAAAATTGACATTATTACTAGTTTCAGTTTTTACTTAACTTGCTTTCTTTTCTGGAGTCAGTTCGATTAGGCTGGGTCCGCTAAAATACACACTAACTGGAGCAGGTTTCCTTAAAGCCAAATTCCATTATGCTAGCAGTTCGAAGCTGGTCGCAGACAGGTTCGAAGCCAAATTCCATTACGCTATCTGGTTCGAAGCTGGTCGGCGACCAGCTTCGAACCAGATAGCATAATGGAATTTGGCCACGAACCTGCTAGCTCGTGCTAGTTCGCTGCTAGCAAGCTAGATGATAGGCCAAATTTCAGCTCGAACCAGCTAGCGTAATGGAATTTGGCTTTTATCACTCAATACAACAAAGCCAGAGCGCTGACGGGAACTCAGAGCACTGACACTAAGCACTGAGTGAACCTCAAACTTTCTTGATTCTCTAAATGAGTCGTGATGAAAGGAACAGCATTGCAGAGCTGGCCACCTATCCAACGCGAGCACCCCACACAAAAGCTGACGGCCATATAATAATGGAAAGAACATAATAATAACAGTATGAAGTATAACCTGAATGTAGAAAATGGTCAAATTTTCCCAGTGCATGATTGACTGCAATCCATGAGTAGATACCCTCTTGCTTTCCAGAGATGACTTCTACATGAGTAGCAGAGAACAAGAAATCAAACTGAAGAGCCAAATCAACACGAAGGTCACTTAGTATTGCTTCCTGATCTCTGTTTAACAAAAATATCATTCTTCAGTAAATTCTATTTAAGCAAGTTATTTCTCAATGTAGTCCAAAACTAGAGGCTAAAGATGTTTTACCAAACACAAACCACATGCAGGCCACCGAAAGGGCCGAAAAATGCCGGTTTTTGTCCCTGGTGACCTTGACTTACAAACTCATCCGAGCAAGGGACAAAACATGTCTTCCCTGTGAATTTGGCGCAAATCCTTTCAGAGGTTCACGAGATATTTCATACACAAACAAAAGAACACAGACTGACGGCGGCAAAAACACAGAACCTTCCACAGTTCACTCACGTGGTAATAAATCATCACACTGCCACTATTGGAATGAAATAACTACCAATCATTATTTTTACTAACAGAATGTGCACAATGCATATGCTCATTATGCTGGTATTCAAACTACTCAGGGGGTGATTTTGAGGTTTTTCGCCCCACAAGGGCACCAATCCGGGTGAAATTTGGCACGGAGCATTGGACTTTGCCAAATTTCTTTTAGGCCCCAAAACTGAAGATTTTACTGAATTTAAGTATCCCACCATATGTGTTGCTACACTACCTTGCGAAATGTTAATATCAGAAAATTAGCCACAACCTGATACATGCATTGTTACCTATGCCAAATTGCAGGGTACTTTGAGGTGTGGTGGGTTATTCAGTGATCATACTTATGTTGAAAAGCTGCCATGATCCCGAAATGAGTGAAGGCAAACCACTGTGCAGGACAAGCTCCTCAAAACGGTTGCCGAAAATATGCATCCACTGACGTTACCATCATTGGTTCACTGACAAAAAGATACTATAAGTCATCACAATGAATAACCCACAAAATGATGACATGGATCTGAAGCAACCAAAAATAAAGACATTGTGGAAAAATGCCTTTGCACACGATTGATGTTCATTGTTCAATCATTCACTGACGTTTAGAGATTGCAGCTGAATTGAGCCTCAATGTCGGTTCTGTTGAGATAATTATTCCTGAACATCTCAAATTTTGCAAAGTATCTGCCAGACGGGTTCTGAAACAACTGAACAGTGAAAGGCAAAGCAGATAGTAAAAGAAAGACAGGATATAACAGGGTCAAACTGTCTGAAAGACGTATCAGGTAAAGCGATTGTAGATGAGAAAGGAATTAAAGATTCATGGAAGGAGTACATGGAAAAACTGATGAATGAAGAACATGAATGGAATCATGGAATAACAGCAGAAGTTAAAGAAGGACCAGCAGATCGCATCAGGATCGGCAAGTTGTTGCAGCATTGAAAAAGATGAAAAGACATAAATCTCCAGGTTTGTCAGGATTATCAGCAGAAATGATACAAGCTACAGAAGGTATTGGAACTCAGTGGTTATTGGATTTATGTAATGGTATTGTGAAAGCAGGTTGCATTCCAGAGGATTGGAAGTCAAGTGTGATATTACCCACTTACAAAGGGAAAGGTGATCCAATGGAGTGTGGACCTTATAGGGAGATTAAATTGTTGGAACATGCTATGAAAGTGGTGGAAAGGATCTTTGAGCACAGAATTCGGCAGCAGATTGAGGTAGATGACATGCAGTTTGGATTTGACAGGTAAAGGAACCACTGATGCCATTTTTACTGTAAGACAGATGCAGCAGAATTTTAAAGTTAAAGGAAAGAAGCTCTACTTTGGCTTTGTGGATTTGGAAAAAGCTTTTGATAGGGTTCTGAGAGAAGTGATATGATGGGCAATGCATAAGTTGGAGTGGAAGAATGATTGGTATCGGCAGTCATGTCTATGTATACAGGTGCACAAACAGTTGGCACAATAGTTTATGGTAATATTAGCATTTTTGAGGTAAAAGTTGGCATGCACCAAGGTTCCGCATTAAGCCCACTGTTATTTGTGACTGTCATGGAAGTCATATCTAGAGAATTTGGAGTTGCCTTACCTTGATGACTTGGTTGTGATAGCTGAAACTGAGGAGGATTTAATTAAGAGGCTTAACGAATGGAAGAATAATGTAGAGAATAGAGGTATGAGAATAAATATGATCTAGCGGCTATGCTACGTGGTTCACGGCCGGGGGTGCAATCCGCATCGCTCATTATGACGTCATTGATGACGTCTTAACTCAGAAACTATAAGAGATAGAGAGAAATGGAGACCACCTCGCCCCATGAAATCCTCTGAGCTATCCAATGGTGGATGATGATCAGGATGGTGGGTGGGTGAGTGTTTCTTCTGGTACCGGCTCACAAGGGTAGTCCCAGACAAAGAGCCGTAAAACGGTTGTTGTTGTGCTGTTGTGTGTTGACGATGTTTTTAAAATTCTTTTATTAAAAACTCAGCAGTAAATATGTATAAGGGTTGTTCAATAAGTTCCAGGACTCATGTTGTATTTTACACAACAACAAATGTATACAAGAAGGCCAACATCCGCTGACAGGACAGCGCGCGCCACCAATTTCAGGCGGGACTTAGAGGCGACGTAGGACTTTAATTGATGGCTAGTTGGAAAGCCCGTTTCCGACTGCATGTTTGTTGTAATTAAACTGGAGTTATCTGGCAAAACAGTGTATGGCCCTGTGTTAAAGACCACGCAACTCTCTGCACATGCGCAAAATCACGCCAGCCCGGAACGCTGCCGTAAATCTTTTACCA
>Ga0209259_1000429_pt1 | contig 12331 bp, 9 predicted proteins | sample WorMetGr2BELIZE1_FD_187417 | JGI IMG/M metagenome (GOLD analysis project Ga0209259, IMG submission 187417) | Marine gutless worms symbiont microbial communities from Max Planck institute for Marine Microbiology, Germany - Inanidrilus... ...
TTCTTAAACCAACTGATTCAATTTTATTCGAATAACGCGACAAATCTTCACCACTTAACTACGCACAGTATGATGATGTTGACCTACAAAATGGCGATCGTATTGCGACCACAGATGTGACGTCATTTTACCCTATGTGTAATGTGCTGCAAAGCAGTAAATTTACTTACTAAAGAAGTGCTTTATTTAGAGTGGGTGTAGTTTAATTCCAAGTTAAAAAACACCGACATTGCTGTCTCCGTATTAATTAGCTTTGTTGATATATACACAATGAAACATAAAAACGTGACATTTTATTTGTGACGATAACTTTGGCTAGTCTTAACCGATTTTTATAGTTTTTATATCATTTTAATTGTGAAGAAATTCTACATGTGACTGTAGTAAAATTTACCACATCAGCTTAATTGTGTGCGCACCTTGCTTCGTAAATTTAAATAACAACAATTTTCGGTTAAAAACGCTATTATTCTTTGTTCATTTACGTTCACAGCAAAAGAAAACAGAAAAAGTCATCTCCAATTATCAAATTTACAGTATTGCCATTTTAACATTGTTATTTTGAGAGTAGCAATCATAAGTAATGTTCAAAATATCCACCTTCAGCGTCGACATAGGCTGACAGACGACGCCTCCACTCGTCGTCCAGTTTGCACCACACGGAGATCAGACGCTCACGCAGCTGGTCGACATCCTCGTAATAAATAAGTAAATGCATGTTCTGTTTTGTACATTTTTCCGGTTTCAGCACTGCAAAAATTATTGAAATCGGTTAAGATTTGACAGAGATGCAGTCAAATGTACACTGTTACGTTTTATGAATCACGGCGAAAATGTAGGTTTTAATTTTTGCAGGTAAGGTGCGCACACAAGTAAACGTAATAAATGTTATGTAGAATTTCTTCACGATTAAAATGATATAAAAACTATACAAATCGGTTAAGATTAGCCAAAGTTATAGTCAAAAATAAAATGTCATGTTTTTTATGGCTCAGTGTGTATATATACTTTGTGTGTACTTAGCGGACCAGTTGGCACATGCCTTTGACGTCCTGCAGAGTGATCTGCAGACGGAACACGGCAGACATTTGTTTCTACACTACAGAGCTCTTCCAGTAGTTTTGTCTTTCATACGACCTGCAAACAAGGTACGTTGCTTTGTTGCCATGATGATACAGGTAGTTTGTTGTGAGAGATAGTATGCTAGGCTAGAAGAATATTAGTTGATGCTCGACCTTTGGATGACATTTGTGTGAACAACAACAACAACCGTTTTATGGCCCTTTGTCCAGGACTACCCCGGTGAGCCGGTACCAGAAGAAACACTCACACACCCACCATCCTGATCATCATCCAATCTTCATCAGTTTCTTCCATCTACCATGATCCATAGCATCCTCCCTGTTCAAATTACGCGCTTGGCAATCTTTTTGCACAACCTCTGTCCATGTCCTCTTTGGTCTACCTCTTGGTCTGCAGCCCGCCGCCTCATATTCCATACATTTCTTCACCCAATCAGTGTTTTCTTTTCGCAACACATGCCCATACCATCGCAACCTGTTTTGCTGGAGTATCAATATTACATCATCTATTCCTAGTCTTTCTCTCAACTCCTTACTTGGAACTCTATCTTTTACCTTAACATTACTGAACATTACAAATGTTACATTACAAATCCATCTGACCATTCTCATCTCTGCTTGCTGATGTGTCACGTCATTTTCTTTCCTAACAGGCCAGGTCTCACTTCGCACACAACTGCTATACAGCCTCCCTCTCTTAATCAGTGATATATCCCTATTGGTAAGCAGTGGTACTGTTGCGTACCACCTCCCAAGGAAGATGGCCGGGGGCGTGACCTGCTGGGCCCTCTCCAGGACACACCCCAATCCCTACCCGCGGACGGGCGGGCGGACTCGCCCGCAGACTGGGATGCACTGTTTTGGGTCCGTACCCGCGGACGCTGGAGGTCAATGTTCCCCGGATCTACCCGAGAAGGGGGTTCGGCGCCATCTTGGTCCTCAAGAGTTCCGTGCGACGATCCCAATTCCGGCCGGTGATTGGACGTCCGTCCGGAATCCGGCAGCGGTTCGCCGCCTGTTACAGTCGCCGGAATCCCCGACATGTTTTACCATGCAGCGAACTACCGACGGACAACAAATAAGTGGAAAATGTAAGATTTTATTAAACAGTCAAACAAACAGCAAAGCGTGCAGCGGAAGAAGAGGGCGAGCCCCAGACAAAGGGGCGGAGCCTAAATTTTTCATTCGACAAGTAAGTAAGTAACGAAAACCGCCAAAGGCGGCCGCCTTCTTATAGTACCAACTGCCTGAATTTATCACGATTTTTTGCGTCCTGTATTTGCAGCGAGCCCTGTGCAGCACGTTTCAGCCCTGCATCTGAAATGCGCACTAAGGCCACACCATGTGTGGTAGTATGGTAGACATCCAGTCTGCGACGGCTGAGATTAGGCGAGGAAAAAAAAGATAGATAGATAGAAGAAACCACAGGGCAAAAATATAATGGCCTGCCCTATTACATAGGGTGGCCATAACAAACGACAGGATGAAAATATAATGATCTGCCCTATTCCATAGGGCGACCATAATAATTCACTATTTTCAGTCCATATGGACGGAAAATAACACCAACCTAAGCACAGCTAAATGGTTGACTATGTGAAGGCGGTATGTCGACTCTGTTTAGCCAGCGGGGTGATTCGTCCCGCGAGCTACACTGACGACCTTGCGCTGACGCGAAGAACGAGGTATGTCTTCATACCGTCTTTTTTCAGGACATTCTTTCAGGAAGCCGTCAGCATTGCTCACGAAAAAAACTTGATAAAAGGACATAACACTTTATACATTTTGTATTGTTACATGCCGTATACAGCAATAATAAGATTTGTAGACATATACTGCTATTTAAAACTGTCCTTTGATATTTTCACAAAATAGGCTCAGACTTACCTGGTTATTCAAGGAAATGGGTATCGTTTTTTGCATATTTCGGGTTCCCACGTGCACTAGACGGTAGTACGCTGCTTCAGGAAGCTAATGGTGCATTTGGCGGCAAAAACAAGGTAAGTCGACATACCGCCTTCACATAGTCAATCATTCAGTTGTTTTTCCGAATTTATAAAAGGAATTTTCGCGCGAGGTGCGTTAGCAGGGTTTGTTGGTGGGGCAAATTGATGCACTAGCAGCCGAAATTCAACGTTGGTTTATTTAGCTGATGCCAGCAACAAGAAAGTCATTATTTATCGGTTTTAAAGAGGGGTTTTTGTGGGGATATGTATAGAAAAGGGGGCTAGGTCTTTTGTGGGCAAAAGTGAAAGAAACGGCCGCGTCCGCTATTACAAGACATGACGAACGTGTCTATCTATAGCAGACACGACCATCGTGTCTGATATTAGTTGGCATGACTGTCGTGTCCCTAACCACTTCGATCACAAATAACAGTGGGCTCAATGTGAACAAGAAGGCTGAATAAGACCTACTGCACAATGTGCAGGTGAGGAAAGATGGCCTGATATTGATTTTGCTCTCAACTTCGTCCAGTGGATGATGTTTTAGTGTATCTGGCCCAGTCATTTGGAACAGCTTGCCAGATTATTATCTTAGAGACCCTGCACTATTTCTTGACGTATTTATGCACTGTCTCAAAAGGTACTTATTTGCTTGCATGTCACTAACTTTTGTGACACCATAGTGCACTAGAGACTGTAACTGTTCACGCTGTACAAATTTCTGTTGTCATTGTCATTTGACTTTGGCTTTCACATCTTCCGTTGTCTACACTTATTTTTTTTCTCATGTTACTCACCATTGGCGTTGACGCTATGGGGCACTGGGGCATGAGCTCCCCTCGATTTCCAACAATTCATTTTTTCAGCTCACTTTAGAGCTGCACAAAGTCTGACATCAACGTCTCACAGTTGCTTTTCCGAACACAATTGTTCACTGTATTATTTTGTGTCATTTTATATGCTGCTGGTTGGGCGACAGGAAGGGCATCCGGCCTGTAAAAAACTGAGTGGTGAGGTACTGGCGTGGTTATCTGTCTGGAGCGAGATGCAAATGATTTGCATATGGTCCAGCTTTTGCCGCTGCCACCCCGTCATCTCTTGCTCCAGTAAAATCCATAATGGTTTACCTTTCTGGTACCGGCTTACCGAGGTTGTCCTGGAAAAAAGGCCATTAAACAAATGTAGTGGTAGTAGTTATATGCGACAAATGATCATCGTGTAAGGGAGATAGCAGTCTGCCCACTTTACCTATTACTACCCTGTGGTTAGAATCAAGCAGACAACATGTTCATGTCAAAGCTTAATTTGGCAGTTACATAATTTGTGACGAGTGGAATATGCTTTGGCTACAGCTGCTGACAAATGCCGCCATCGACGTCATACTTCAGATGTGTCTGGAGTCATCGACGACTCTGTCAGCTTTCATCGACATGTGCAGTCAGTCAGACACTGCGGCTGAATGTTTCCAGAAGATGGCGCTGCTATGGCGGGTGTCAACGTCCGAGCCAAACTTACTCGAAAAAGTCGGCATTTTCCTGCAGAAGCTGTCCAAAATCAGGTGGAGATATCTGTTAATTATTGTAGTCATAACAGTTTGTTGAAATGTATGCCATTTTTGTGTAGATGATGTATTTTGGAAATTAGGTTGTTAATTTTCTCCTCATGTTTTTTTATGTTTACAGCAGTGAAACATTTTCAGTAGTTTCTTGCTTGAATTACATCAGTAATTATGTCACGAAACGTCGTCATTCACCAGTAATTATTAAATTTTCAGTTACTGTATCCAGTCAGTATCCAGTTTGTCATGATTGTCACCAATGTGTCTGCTGTTTGACTAAACTGTAATATGGAATAACTGTGTATTTAACTTAGGTCAAACCGGAAGTTCTTTGACATGTACGGAATTTCCACAGTTTGTCCAGAAATACTGCGAACACATGGCAGCAAAAGCTCATTTCTGTCATTGAATGTAAAGTCAATCCTACAGAATGTCAGTTTACCCAGGTAGAGAACTGCTAAAGCAACTTTGTCATATGCTAACTGTGGAGACTACTACAAACACTGCCTGCAAGCTTCCAGCACTGCTGTGAAGACAGCATTCTTCAATATTCCATCAGAGTTGACCATTGTGGCTTTTATAGTGATTTTGATGCTGAACTATCGGTTACGCTATGTGGTTCACGGTCGGGGGTGCAATCCGCATCGCTCATTATGACGTCATAACTCGGAAACTATAAGAGAGAAAAACGGAGACCACATTGCCCCATGAAATCCTCTGAGTTATCCAATGGTGAAATCCGCATTGCTCTATGACAACTTTTGCAAAACCGGAAATTACGTCATTTATGACGTCATAATTTGGGTTCAAGATGGAAATTGCAAAAAATGGCTGGAGAGAATTTTAGTATTGGTGCGTTCTACAATATAACCAAAAATTAGGACAATCCGATCAAAACTGTAGGACGAGATAGTTTTTTGAGCCCCAAAACCCCTAAAAATATAAGTTTTTTAGGGGTCGCTCAGCCCGTGTATTCTAGGGGACACAACTAGACCCAGACGTATAACATATGTCCTAGTTTGATCGAAATCGGATCGAAGATGGCTGAGAAAAACTCTGCACAAACAAACAAACAAACCAACAGACACTACGAAAATAATGGTAACTTGGCCGTGAACCAAAAATGACAGCCAACTTTGATATTAAATTATTTTATGGATGTTAATGTTGACCGTAATGTGTTATGTTGTTTTCTCATATGCAGACTTTTAACTACATATTTAGCAGTATTTTGTGTCTTATTATTTTGTGCCTGAGAGTTAAATTTAAATTTGCTATAAATGTGTCGTACAATGAATAATGTATGTTAAGGAATTTTACTTGCAACTACGTAAAGCTCTGTGATAGGTGACACTGGCTTATAACAGTGCATATGTAAAGCTCTGTGATAGGTGACACTGGCTTATAACAGTGCATATGTAAAGCTCTGTGATAGGTGACACTGGCTTATAACAGTGCATACGTAAAGCTCTGTGATAGGTGACACTGGCTTATAACAGTGCATACGTAAAGCTCTGTGATAGGTGACACTGGCTTATAACAGTGCATACGTAAAGCTCTGTGATAGGTGACACTGGCTTATAACAGTGCATACGTAAAGCTCTGTGATAGGTGACACTGGCTTATAACAGTGCATACGTAAAGCTCTGTGATAGGTGACACTGGCTTATAACAGTGCATACGTAAAGCTCTGTGATAGGTGACACTGGCTTATAACAGTGCATCTTTGTGCACTGAAAGCTAACTCTTACAATAACACAGAGAACGTCATAGTACATAACTTACCACTCTGCAAACATGCTGATAACCAGAACAGCTTAATGGTCAAGTCAAGTCTTGCGTTTCTGATTCTGAATAAGTTCATGTAAAGTTGCATAAAACCACAGACAACAGGTGATTACTTATCATCTGTGGTTCTTATGGAGTTTGCAATGCAGCTGATCGAACAAAAGCTATGAAACAGTTTAATTATTTAAAGGACCTGTAGCAGACACTGCATCAGGCAGTGTTGTGGAAGTATTAGTAATGCCATCAACAGCAACATCGTGGTTATCATGCTTGGTTCGTCACATCGTCAGTAACATGGTGCAGAAAACTGAGTCAAACCAGAAGCACTGGGACAGTGCATACCTCCGCCAAGGCACGTCGTACCAGTGTCGTGATACGGATCCATGATTCGGATTGCCACCAAAATTTATTCTAATCATTTGTTCATTGGACCATTGCCAACCTTGCCTGAAAATTTCATGCAAATCCGTTCTGACAGACAAACAACGATGATTACATATCCTCCTTGGCGGAGGTAAACAGGTGCGACTGTACTCTTCTCTGTAACTTCATCAGGGATTTTAAAAATCATTCGCCGTCACCAGTTAATCTGAAGTAAAATCACTGTTAGAAACCCACCGCATCTTAAACGTCGCTACACTACCTTGTGAAACGTCTGACACCTTTCTGACAAACAGTGGCCATTGGCCTTAGTTTTTTGTGCCATCCTGTATGTCACATCAAAAATCCATAACTCAGACGTCTGAGGCAATTAAGTCATTATTATCGAAAACATGTTGTGACTGTCATCATGGTAGGCTGGTAGCTACTATAACAGCTCTTATATGAACGGAACCACAGAAAATTACTATCAAAGACGCCATAACTGCAACACACAGCCTATAACTACAAGAGCTGTCTGTACTGCGAGGAGAGTTCAGTCGATGATGTCGACCAGTCGTAGTCCGTACTGGCGCGTGTATACCAGCCGATGAGCTTTGTTGATCAGGATGCCGTATAAGGCATCGTTGATGCCAAAGCCAAGTTCCGGATCAGCTGGATCGACGATTCCGCCCTCAGCCGTTGCTATCATGCGGACAACGGCATGGAAAAGCGACAGGCCACGTTCACGATTTGAAGCACTGTGGGCGAAGTTGCCCTCGTTGTCTTCACTTAGATCAGTCGTGCTCGATGCTGATTTGGCTACGTCAGTCGACGAGCCAGTTGACTGCAGATTCTGCGCAGCACCATGTAGTTGCATTTTTTTGCCAACACAGCATTATATTAACACCCATAGTTGTTAAAATACACATTATGGAATTAGAAACACAAAAAACGTATCTTATACTTCAATAAAACATTAAAAACATAGAATTAAAATGCATTCAACATCAGTTGTGTAACTGCAGTTTGACATTTTGACTGAGTGGTGCTACAGCAGACTTATGACGCCTGTTATAGTACACAACAATGCGAAAATAATTGTAATAGGCCTAGTCACTGGTTACTGGTTAAGGTTTTACGTCCCATTCGACACAAAATATGTCATTTCGGAGGCGTTCCCCAAGCCAGTCTCCTGGCTTGGTATGAAAAAACCAAAACCTAACACAACAAAGGCACGCACTCACCAATCAGAATAAATTACTACAAGTCTACAACACAAAATAAACCAAAAAAAACTAGAGCCAGGTTTAGTCGCCTCCTATGACATCTGACCTGGAAATGGAGAGGGCCTATTCTGGATTTGGCACTCCACAAATCTGTCACTTACTTACTTACTTAGACACTTACCCACTTAACTTACAGGCCCGAACCACACACGGGGCTACGAAGTTAGTCACAACCTGAACAATGTCTGAAATATAATATCATAGGACGTGACTGTAAATCAGCATGCAACATGATTAGCGTGAAATGATCTGACAAATATAAATTTTGGGAAAAATAAAACCTGTCAAGAATTAAAAAAACAAAGATACGTTTTTTATTTAAAATAATACAAAAACGTTTTAACAAATACAGACCTACTAGCAGTCAGTGACGCATTTAGGTTTTAGATGTGGGGAGGGGACCGCCCCTCCCCTCTAAAATTCAGTTGTCATAGTTCACATGTCTGTCCAATGAACGTTGTAACTTTCAAATGTGAATTATCAATTTATGAGTATCTTTATTTCGCCATTACAGCAGCAAAATCACACACGAAAACTAAAATACAACAAACTAACATACACAATACAACCAGTAATGCAAAAAAAGAAAAAAGAAAAGAAAAAAGCACACAGTTAATAAAACTGTCCTGTTAATGACTGTAGAACAGCATGCATCAATGTTCTTGTCTTGTTGAGAAATTTTATACGGCTATTATGAGTTGGAGGTTTTCAAGACGGCCATGACGCCACACCCTCTAAAAAGGCCAGTTCTGGTAGTCTGTATATAGGCTGTATAGATTTAACAATAGTCTACTGTTTAATACCACCGGCTGTCAGTAACAGTGGGCCTAAGTTAAGTACACGCCGACAAAATTTAGTAATGTAGGCGGAATTCTTTTTTTCATATAGGAAATATCACTATGGAAGTTTTAACAGTAAATGCAGGCCATCCGAGAACGTAAAATAGGCTAAGCGCAAATCTAAAACACAAAAGTCACAAAGCGTAGCAGAAGATAATTGTTATTACACAGGCAAAGCTCTCTTTATCTTGTTCTGCCTGGAAGCTTGTGGCTGACGTCGGTGGTTGAAAAGCAGACATTGAGCTAGCTAAGGAAGACTCGGTATCAGACGGCTTGGAGGTGACGGGCACAATGCACTTCGGAGTGGTCGTCGTCTTGATAGGCCTATGTGACTCGCGTTCGTCGACGGAGCCACTGCACACGGTCGTCGGCAGACACGCTGAACCCGACGTTGCAGAATGTGGCCAAGCTTCCGTGTCGTGCGGTGCATACATTCTGCAGTTTTGCAGACAGTAGAACAACTCTGTACAGCTGCGCAGAAAAAAAGAAAACGAGTGCACTTTCTATTACTGGAAGTCATCTTCCAGTAAGACTGAATGCCTGCTCATATGACTGAAAAAGCAACTTGCAAAATCAACTGCAAACTTAACACTACCCATTCCACTCGCAACATCGGCTTCATCTTTGATGAACACCTCACCTTTTCAGACCAAATTGTATCTCTTAAGATACTGCTGTTAACGTATCATCAACATCACTGTACCCGCCCTCACTTCAACTCCACAACAGCTTGTACCACTGCCACCTCCACGTTCAAGGTCCACTGACGACCACTGTTCACTCCAGACGTGAGTACTGCAGTTCTTTAATACAGCCACCTGACTTCTCAAATAACCCGCCTCCAAGAGATTCAGAACTCTTGCATGTGCTATTTGTTTATTTGTTAAAGCTCCTATATGCCGTCATGTCACTCCTTTCTTGCTGTACTTCACTGGCTCAAAATCACCAAACGCATTGAATACAAGCTCCCGTCACTTACAAAGTACTTACAACTACCTAACCTTCATATTTGCATAACGTGATCTCTTTCCAACCTCGTCGCAGCACTTGCTCTTTTGTCTGTGGTCACTCACTCGTCCACCATACCACTTCCTATACCTGTCACATCATCTTCTTCTATTAATTCACCACTATCATATTATCTATACTATGATAATGGTGAATCATCTACGCGCTTCAGGAAACTTCTGCAGGCGTTTCTGTTCGTCTGACGGCCACTGCGCCAGTGGTGCTGAACTGGCGCCTTTAAATGAACTTGACGCTATCTAGTACCCAGGACAACGACCACGCTGGGGATGAGAAGTTTCGCGGTTGCTGGCCCAGTCATCTGGAACAGTTTACCAGCCGCTCTGCGAACTGCTACTCTCTTCCCTCTGACGTTCGCTCGACATTTGAAGGCCCACCTGTTTGGCTGATCGGCAGCGCGTCTGAGGACTATTTATGACCGCGCTCTAGAAATCCCCTCATCATCATCATCATCATCGTCTTTCACTGCTTGCTTAAAACCCGTCTTTCACAAACTCATCCCAGCACGTTAAACATTAGGCCTGTAGACCTATATCGCGTCGTATTGTCCATGTGCGTCGCATCACGGAATTGTTCGTAGTATGAACATCTTGCTAACAGCACGCCAACCACTAGAGGAGATAAGTTATCAATTACCATGAGGGAGGGCAGTGTTATTAGACCTTTTACAGCCCTTTCAAATACTGGGTGGGCAGCGATATTTGATGGGCATAAGGTGCATAGGTTAGAACGGACTTGAACACGGTTGCAAGGCGTAACATACGCTGAGGAAACCAAATTCATGATGATCACGCCAGATAGGTCTTACCAGGCTTACAGTGCAGCAGATCCCGATAAGTATCAGACCCTTGCTCAAGTGTTAACAGTAGTAGGCCCACATAACATTCACCTGGAGTATTAGAAACGGCTTTGACAGAGTTTTCAGATAGTTTTCACCGACCAGTGGCCCCAACATTTCTGATATCAAATATCTTACTGATTTTCAAACATACATCCTCATCTGTGATGTAAAATAGTAAAATACGCATTGGGTTGGCTAAGACAAAATAAATATTGTTAAGCTTATTTGTTATTTCTACATCAGCCTACAGAACACTAGTTTAATATTCATAACACTGCGTTATTCAACAAACAGTCGTAGTACAATCACTGAATTAGATATCAGTTTATTATGGTATTTTTGCCCTGTGATTTCTATCTATCTTTCTTTTTTTCCTCGCCTAATCTCAGCGGCCGTAGATTGGATGTCTACCATATACTTCCACACATGGTGTGGCCTTAGTGCGAATTTAAGATGCAGGTCTGAAACCTGCTGCACGCGGCTCGCTGGAAATGCAGGACGCAAAAAATCGCCATCTGGGCACCATCGCACAACTTTGTCGGGCTATATCTTCGCAAGTAAGGCACGTATCGACAATCGGAAAAAAACTTAAGCAGCGATATGTGCTCCACATGTCCCCACAATATGGCGAACTTCGGCCTACTGACGGTTGAGATCGATCCGGTAGTTTGAGGCACCTCTGCAAATTTCAATGGGTTTCCCGTCTTGGCAGCGTTAGGCCTACTGCACGGCATCTAGTAGTGGGCGTCAGCCAAACTTTGCGGCGTTGAACATAGGGCGCCACCTATGTTCGGCAGGGCGACCATCACGTTGGGCATTGGGCCACATTCTAGTTAATTACATTTTACAGACTTATAAATTTTTAATACAATACATACCAGTCTACGTCAGAAAAACGTCACAACAACGAATATCTAATCACTAGAAACTGTAAGCATCGCCGAGCCGCTGCGAAACCGGCAGCATGCGCAAAACCCCTAATGCTCTCAACACTAGGGAGAAAGGGGAAGAGGGAGGGACGAAGGGGGACGGCGGAGCGCTGGGAACCCGTATAATACAATGTGGCCTGCGCCGATGTCTATTTCCGTACCAAGTGGCGTCTTCATCCATCCAGCCGTTTGACCACAATAGTGTAGGATGCCAGTCGCCGCATAGGAATATCAGTACCAACTACTACTTAGTTGTCGAAATACATGCAGTAACAGTACGCTCAGATGATGGGCGGTATCTTCTAAACTAACTGCTTAGTTTAAAACTACTAAATTAATCTAGTAAATTTTACCATTAAAGTTCTCCAAATTCTCCATCAAAATTCTAATTGCACGTGCTATCTAAAATGCAACTTATTTGCGAAACTCTATTTCCGCCACGGATGTCCGTGATGATTACATTTCTAACGTATAGCAGTTATACATCGCAGTCCATGGCTGTGGTGACAACAGCTCCAGTTTACTTATTTATTGCACGTCAGTCACGTAACACATCAAAATTTAATCGGTTATATCTCCGCCATTTCTAAATCGATTCACTTCTGGTTTTCACCAACATTATATACTGTTCAAGGGCTACAAAGTTAGCTATAACCGAAAGTGCCCTCCACTT
>Ga0209259_1000430_pt1 | contig 12317 bp, 8 predicted proteins | sample WorMetGr2BELIZE1_FD_187417 | JGI IMG/M metagenome (GOLD analysis project Ga0209259, IMG submission 187417) | Marine gutless worms symbiont microbial communities from Max Planck institute for Marine Microbiology, Germany - Inanidrilus... ...
CATTTGTATTGTATTGTATTGTATTATTATTGTGGGTGATGGCCAGTGTTGGGTAGTAACGCGTTACAACGTGTTACCGTAATGAATTACAATTTTAAGCAGCTTGTAACGTAATGCATGCTGCCAGTTGAGCCATGTATGGGACAAGCTTTTACATACTGACGACTGGCACCGGAAGTCAGTCCTGATGAAGGCTTCCGACGTGAAGCCGAAACGTCGATAAGCAGTATGTTATTTTTGGTTGTATTAGAGTAATTAATATAGCTTTCGTGTCAACCTGATGAAACTTTTCACAGGAATGCATTACGATATTTGCAGTGCAGCGAAGTAATGCAACTAGTTATATTTGTGCCAGTAAAGTGACAAATTCGTTCCTAGTTACTTCACTCCATTGTGTCCAGCCATCTGACGGCGATTTTTGTGCATGATGGCTGGCCATCAACTTACATTGCCTTATTTCAATGGCAGTACACGTCCACTTCAGTTTTCTCTGCCAAGGTGCTATGTTAACAGCACTGATGGCACTGTGCAAATCAATGAAGTTACTCTACACTGAGCGCAGCCAGTGAGATGGCCAATTCAGCCGGTCCATCCTTCTATACGTAGGTGCACTGATTAATGCCAATGGTCTCGGCCACCATTAGGGAAGAATCAGCAAGTTCTGCATAACAGTAGGCCTAATTACCCCGACTGCTGGCACAATGACCTAGTCAGTTAAAGAAGCTGGCCATTAACTGGGTCATCGGTGGCCGTGTGCTAGCTAACTTGGCCTAACCCTCACTGGCTCAAAGCAACATAAAGGGGTAAGTTCCCATCCAGCAGATCTCGTTGTCTATGTGAACCTTTCTTCATCAAAGATTTATTAGCACAAGTTAACTTGCCCGCTGTTTATCTATTTCACAGCATGCATTACGCTGATACTGCAGTATTACACTGTACAGCTACAACCTCAATATTTTATATGCAAATCGTACAAATCACATACGTATGATTAACTATGAGGCACACTGCAACCCCCATTTCATCAACTGCAAACTCTGCTATGCCAAGAAACAGCAGATACAAACTGATACACACAAGTCGTTGTCCCACTTTACACAGCAGTGAACAAACAAGAATGCAAACACATATCGTGTATTCACACCCGACTTGTTTTCAGGAACATTCAATGCGACTCCCGGGAAAACGTAGGTACTTTTACACACAGTTCAAAGTGACCACGCCGATACCTTGGCTTCTATGTCCTGAAGTCGTGCAGCGAGTCGATTGCGTTCGTCGCGCAGCAGGTGATTACTGTCCTGCAGCAGGTTCAGAGTCTCCACTTTGCGCATTAGTTCTGCATGCTGTGCAGCAGTCTGTAGGTTCACCTGCAAGCACACAGTCAGTACGTGCAACTCTCATCACAGCGTACAATCTCCATCATAAATCACACCAGCAGAAAGCCAGCATAAAGGGCGTGGAGTCCTTCCCTCAGGAGTCCAGTGGTGGATCTAAATAGGATGAGGCCCAGTGGCTAGAGCTGGCGCTGCAAGTTGCCTAACTCACTGCACTGTCTCCATTGGCCGGGCAACAGTAAGCGCATCTGACCTGCGATAACAAAAATCTCCAAATATCTCCAAAGGTTCCCTCGTGAAGGATACAGCAAAATTCAGAGCAACTCCAGAAAAAGAAAACCAGTGTATGTGTCTGTGTGTTTGTGGGACCTGGTGTAACCTGTGACAATAATGGAAAAATGGCCAGTAGTAAATCTGAACATTCTGTCGTTTCATGGGAACAGTGGACTGGATGACATGCATACATAGCATGATCCCAAACCAAATATAAGAACATATCAAATACTATGAGGCTCACATATAAATGGCTAAGCACGACATCAGATCTTCCAACAGCGAAGCAAATTCTTCAGTCTAGACTCCCCAGTCCCAGGAAAAATATGACAGACAGATTAGCGAGACTATCTGATTACAACAACAACCGTTTTACAGCCCTTTGTCCGGGGCTACCGGGCTGAGCCTGTAACAGAAGAAACACTCACCCACCCACCATCCTGATCATCATCCAATCTATATCAGCTTCTTCAATCTACCACGATCCATAGCATCCTCCTTGTTCAAATTACGTGCTTGGCAATCTTTTTGCACAACCTCTTTCCATGTCCTCTTTGGTCTACCTCTTGGTGTGGAGCCCTCCACCTCATATTCCATACATTTCTTCACCCAATCAGTGTTAGTTAGTTAGTTGGAGTTTAACGTCCCTTTTCAGCACAAATATGGCTATATCAGAGACGAACCCAATCAGTGTCTTCTTTTCGCAGCACATGCCCATACCATCGCAACCTGTATTGCTGTAGTATCAATATTATATCATCTATTCCTAGTCTTTCTCTCAACTCCTTACTTGGAACTCTGATTAAGTAAATAAAAACAACCAGGATAAAAATAATAACACTTAACATGCATGTTACACAGTTTCAGAACCTTGACCATACCTCAGTTTTCTGCCGCTCTTCCGTCAATGCTTGTTCTGCAGCATCTGCTTGTTTCTGCAGATTTATCACCTGCTGCCGCAGCCTGTTTGTCTCGGCCTGAATCACTTCAAACCGCGCCTCTGCGAGCTCCTTTTCTCTCCGTAAGTATCTGCCAATCATTTAACAAGCAGTTTCCATTAACAATGAAAACTCTCATCAAGGAAACAAAACAATAATCTCTGCAAGATACTAATTACTATCAACTCGGTAATGAAAGACGACGACCCGAACTACAACAAAATATGTTGATATATCGTCATCGAGGTGTGAAGGAAGCTGCAACATCTGTCAACAAGCAGAAACTTTTCAAAACCGCCCATAAACATATCAATACTCAGATGGGCAGCCAAGTCCATTACTGTCACGCTTCCCAAGTACTGAATGCTGCTGTTCACACTGTCAGCAATGCTCGCTAGTATGACCGCAGTCTATCTATCCCATCTGCTGCACTCCAAGCTGATTGTTCCTCAGCCAGTGAAGCACAAACTCTATACAACTGTTTACCAGTGTCTGCAATGTGAAGCTTCACAGTATATAATGGAATGGTGCACCCAATCTCCAACACTGCCTGTCAGCAGCATCTGTGGCCTTCCAGCTGCCACTAGCTGTTCCAACCACCTCATCGGCAGCTGATGTTTGGCTTGATTGATTGAGTTAAGGTTTTACACCTCATTCGACACAAAATCGCTCATTTTGGAGCTCTTTCGTGTCGAGTGAGATGCAAAACAACCTTAACTCAATCAATCAAGCCAAACAGCAACTGTCGACAAAGTGGTTGGAACAGCTAGTGCCACCAGGCCTTCTCTTTGGCTGGCTCGATGGTCTGGAATTCATTACCAGACAGTTGTCGTGATCTGACATGTTCCTTCAACAGTTTCTGGTGTGACTTAAAAACTTTTCTGTTCTTAGTCTACCAGCATACACATTATGCACTATATAAATTCATGACTGTCACAAACAATGAAGGTTTTTTCTGTCAAGACTCAAACTGATGCATGTTAACATTCAAATGTCTACAAGATTTCACATACTGGGGCCATAGGTACAAAATGATTCGACATGCTATTTAACATGCTCTTACTATATCTGCAGGAGTGCTGCAAAGTTTTCACTATTAATACTACTACTACTACCGTTCTACGGCCATTATACAGGACAACCTGCAATAGCCGGCACCCGAAGTTAACAACTGGAGGATTTTGTTGGAGCAAAGTTTTACTGCCCACATGCCCTTGCTAATGGCAACTAGTGCATTGAGAAGACGCTGAGTTCTCCTCAAGGCGTTACCTGCACCGTCTCTGTACCATCTACTTTAGTCTAACTGTAAAAGGAAAAATGAAGTGATGCAAGACGGATGTTGTCTTACCGTACAACGTCCAGCAGTTGCTCAGATGACGACGTCTGTTCTGCTGAACTACTGTCAACAGTGTCGGCAAACTGCTGCATCTTCTCACGCTCCAGTTCTTGCCTCGACTGCAGCTGCAGCATCTGAGCCGACATCTGCCGTTCACATCATTGACATGCACGTACGCACCAGCAGTGCTCACATCCAGCATCCACACATACACAGTCATTCTGCGGGCCATTATACAGGACAACCTGTGTTAGCGGGCACACCCAAGAATCGGAGAATTTTGTCGGAGCAAAGTTTTATTACCCACATCCCCCTGCTGATGGCAACTAGGGTATTCAGATTAGGGAGAAGATGCTAGAGTTCTCCTCAATGATGCACAATCCCCATACTGTATCAGCATCCATAACACTTCCCTTAAATGTGCCCCTTGGAGCTATTCTTGGATTTCTCATGCTAAGCAGTTTGTTTCTATTTTAAGTTCTTTTATCTTTGGCTTTAGTGCTTTGACACTGTTGGTTGGGCATCAGGAACAACAGCCAGCCTGTAAAATTGAGAGATAAGGTGATGGCGTGGTTATGTGTGTGGAGTGAGGTGCAAATGATTTGCACATGATCCAGCTGATGCCACTGCCACCCCATTGTCTCTTGCTTCATTAAAAATTTTTCTGGTGTCAGCTTACACAGGTTGTTATGGAAAAAAGAGGCCAATAAACGGGTCTCTGAGTTCTTTTACCACTAACTTTCAGTTTCACAGCCCTCAAAGCACTGTGCATGTTTCAGAAAACTAAGCTCATCAACTACACATTTTACAGCACAAATCAAATACTGCACATCATACTGTACAAAGAATCTGCCAGCCTCAATATTTTTTACTCCTTCAATGTTGATCACCAAACACAAAACAAAACAGATTTCTGAAGGTATAATTAGGCTGAACTAACAAAATAACAAAATAACTGATTGACACATTTTACACATCCGACATATGGCATAATGTTACGGTTGTCATCCTCTACTCATAAAGTAAGGCATGGCAGGACAGAGATGACAAGAAATATGCAACAGTCCATCACATAACCAAACACATTATTTCCTCTACTCACTCGCTCCAGCTCTTGATGCAATGCCGAGTTCTGTGACTGCAGATCCAAAGCCTTCTCTTTTAGCTTCTCCATCTCCACCTTTAGACTCTGCTCTTGTTCTGCCCAAGATGCCTTCAACAACGACCGCACTTGTCATTTTAAGAGGTCTATGACATGTGCACATGTCGTCAGGCACAAAAGCCTAAATATGAGGCACTGCATTCGCTAGTACAAAATACCGCTGCCCGTATTGTTTCAGGCACACAGTGTCCGTGGCCTACCCAGCAGTTGCTCTGTCATTTACACTGGCTGCCTGTTCACTTCCACATCAATTACAAACTAGCCACTTTAACTTGTAAGGTTATTGCATTTAACCATTCGCTATATATCAGCCATTTACTCACTTCTTATACTCCTGCTTGTACTCTTCGTTCACAAGATAAACAATTGCTCATTGTTCCCACATTTTTCAAAGTCACAGGCAGGTGAGGTTTCAGTTACACAGAACCTTCAATATGGAATGAAACCCCGGTCAAAATTTCCATTAGCCCTTCCTTGGCTTCTTTTAAGAAACATCTTTAAAATTTCAGCAGTCGACCTGTGAAGACGTTAAAGTGCCGCGTGCTTCTCTGGCATCTGCTTTGGCCTCCTCCAGCTTGTCATTGAAACTCTCCAACTACAGCACAAACACATCAACTAAATGCTTATACACACACACCACCATCAACTCCATTCTAACCAGCTGGGCTCACCGGATGTCCCACTGGCTCTCTTGCTCGACATAAGAGGATAATTGGCACTAGTATTTTACAGGTCAGCTGACCTTCCTGTAATCCAACCAACACTGCGGAGGAACTGAAACTCAAAACAAGAAAAACAACCCATTTAACATCCCTTTATCCAGGTTCAACCCAGGGGTGAGCTGGTACCAGAAAACACACGCTGCAAAAGCTAATTCACTCAGAAGCCAACACGTCAACCCATGGTAAAACATGACCGTAACTGCAGTAATCACAGTGAGTAAAACACACTTCCAGAACTGCAGTAAAGTGCATGGACGTTCAAAGTAAATAGACATACAACAAGGCACTAAGAGGTACTTCCAAAAAATTACTCAAAGCAAAACAGGACAGACTCAATGCATCATCATGAATAAACATGATACATTCAGTGCAGAAAACACTGGCATCAAAGAGCCGATGTAAAGGCAGCATGATGTCAGTTCCCTCTGGAGCCTGTTAGAAGATCCAGAACAGAAGAGGTAAGTGGGTGATTTCCCTGGCTGGAGTCAGTGCTTTGATACTGCTGCTTGTATAAAACTCTGGCTTGTAAAACACTGCACAATTATCTCTGAAAATGCTCTTCTTGAACACGTGTAGGACAAGAATCAAAGGATAACTGGCTGATCCACATTAAGCTGGCAAATGGACATGACAATGGTGCAGGTTTCATGCAGAAAGTCAAATGTCAAACATAAGTATAGCAGGTTTATGATGCTGCTTGCCTCTTGTTTCACTTGTGTTAAACTCTCAATGTCGGTGGCGTGCAGCAGTAACTCTCGTTCATAATTCTGTTTAGCCTGCAATAAATCAACGAACACACAAATATGCCGGTTTCACTACAAGACAAAAAGTACAGAACAGTTCACATCAAAGACACAGGACACTGCAGAGACACTCCCAGTCAGCTGATGACGATCACAACATGGTTCAATCACACAATGACCTTGCAATGAAGTGGTGTAGAAATGGTAACAAAAGCATTCCTATATCAGCAGATAACTGGTGCATTTTACATGTAAGGTCATAAGAATCTCTTATTTTTGTCACATATTGTTCACTGAAGTCAGGGCAGCTTCTGCGTGTTTCCCTCGCTCCCATGTAGTAATGGACCATCGCTTGAGATTTTCAGTCGCATCACTCGCAGTGCTCCAATAAAGACCAACAGACCATCATGTGCAGTAGCAGCTGCCATCAGAAAGCTTCCACCTGACTGAAAACGACCCCCAGGAACGCCCTGCTGAATACTGGCCATTCACGTGCATCGAAGGCAACTTCTTGAAAAAATGGCATTCAACTGCGGAAATAGCGATACTCAAGGACAGTATGCCACAAGGAGAGAGAGATAACTGCACATGCTTACCGCCTTTGCTTCCTCCAGCTGTCTTTGACAATCACGTCGCGCCAGTCCCTCATTGGACAATGCTTCCTGCAGTCTGTTCTCGGTCTCCTCTAGAGTCTTACGCAGTGATGACAACTGACTGGCCGCGGCCGTGTCCTACACCACAGCATACAACAATCACCTGGAGCCACAGTGATCGGCTGCAAGTGAAATTACACAGTTAATACTTTTTTTCCGATCACACTCATTCTAAGCATATGTTTCTTGCACCACTACATTACATCGTTAAGAGCTTGCAAGATATAATCATATGTAGTTAGGATTTAACAACCACAAAAATATCTATTTACAACATGAGATGAACACAATTACTACACATTACAGATGACAAATCGCAACCACTAATGATATTTTAATATGGCAATGGCAAAAGATAAACAAAAATAGTATGAACTTCTGTTTTTTTTTTCTAAGTAACTATAGTCAGTTATTACCAGGATTCAATCAACAGCAATACATAATACCACTAGGGAATGTAAAGTGTAATTCACCAGTGTTTCAGTTGCCCTGAGCAAACAGTGAAACAATTTGCAAAACACACAACAAAACTTCGTAGCCTGTAGTGCTAGTACTACATCTTCGATTCAGCTGTTACAGAAACTTACAGACTGTCTAACTTCAGCAATACGATTGGCCTTCTCCTCAACCAGTGCAGCATTCTCTTTAACAAGAGACGAGTTTTCTTCCGAAAGACTTGCAATGGTTGCTTCAAGCTGCTTTACTTGACTTTCAAGTGCTTCTTTAGCTGATAAAGTGTAAAAAAAAAACAATTTCACGTATAAAGGTGCCTAATGGTAACTGCTACATTGTTATAATGTTAATGGCAAAGTAGGCTACATTGAAAATGGTGGTCCCAATTTGCACTATAATAAGAACAACAGCAAGATCACAGAGGCCCCAAGGCTGCTGCAGCATGCAGTCCATTCACTGGATAAATGTGATCACTACCACCACCATCACCACCAACACCACTATCACCATCACTTTCACTGGGTTTTCCAGGTAAACATGGGTTAGCTGGTTCCTCTTGGTTTCTTTGTCCACTTGGGAGACAAGCGGCACAGGTTTTCTACAGGCAGATGTCCGTCCTGTCATGCAACCAACAGTGTCAATACACTGATAGAAACTCAAAGCACTGATCCCAGCCAGTGGCCTGGCCTCACTCTCTCTTCATCTTCTACTGGACTCCTGAAGGAAGAGGCACTGCTGCCTTTATACTGGCCCTCTGACACCAATACCATTTCAATCACATGCTGTCTTTATTGCTGCAGCCACCGAGCACTATACTGCTCTGCCAATAATGACTTATACTGCAAATATAACCTTCTATCCTCTATCCACTGCTGGACAGAAATGAGTACGAAACTTCAGTAATATTCATAATAAAAAGCATAGAGCGAGTACAAGCACTCGCTGACAAATCAATAAAAAAAATCACAAGTGCATCAGCAGCCTTGCAAGACGCATACCCCACCATACGGCCCTAAGCAACGCCGCCCCAAATTCCCAATGCCCACGCCATGCACCGAGGCAGTCGTTCTACCGGAGCCATTCATCCCGGAAGTAATGCCGCCACCCCTGTGACTCCCCTCGAGCCAATATTCACCAAAAGGGGAGAAGATCTGTCTGGATAGTACGCCAACATGCATGCAAAATTTCACGCCCCTATATCTTTCCACCGCTGAGAAATCCGTAACCATACAAACAAAAATCCAAACAAACAAAATTACACATAGCAAACTAAGTACCCTCCATAGTACCGTATGGTGGGGTAAAAAATGGTTTTAATAGTTATTACAGCACAAATGCTGGATTACAATGACATGAATAGGATACAATCAAACACACAATGGCAGTGAAAACATAGCAAACATGTATATGTACATTATAACAATTAAAACAGTATACAAATGGAGAGAGATGAAAAAAAGGTAAAATTACTGATAAACTGCCAGGGAATTCAGGATAAAATATTTCCTAAATCTGTCAGTACAGGACTTTTCGCATTCAGTGCTATATGCATTTGCAGTGTATAAGACTATAAATTTAAATATTTGTGCACGTTGTCATAGCAACAAAACCCGTGCACCGATTACAAATCTGCCCAATAATGCACAACTAGAGGGCACCTCCTACCATTCCTCCAAGTTACAGCCGGGTTCATGCAGTAGTGTGGGAATGTGGCCAGGGACAGACAGACAGGCACACAGACGGCCGTGGCCACTACACATTTCGCCTTGGCTATGCCTCACGCGAAATGTAATGAATAAATGGTCTTAATAAGCTGTAAACCATTACTCGCCAGGGTCAATGCATGGGCTCAATAAAATTAGTCCTGTGTGGGACTGACAGTGACTCCTCTTGGGTGGCTTTCAAGCACTCGTGACCTTGACCTTGACCACGGATCGGGTCATACGGCATACCGTCGTGCATCACCTATCCAGCTCTATCTACACATCCGCGCCTCAGGACCTGTGACACTGGCATCTGGCGCGTTAGAAATTGGTTTATTATTATTATTATTATAAATTTCATTGAAATCAGAAAAACTTTGTTGTGGACGGACTAACCGCAGGGACCCCTTCAAGTTCAAGGTCATGTGACACAAAAACTAGGACAAATATCAAAAATCTGGCCAGAACAAATTTAGATATTGTGCACTAGTTTAAGAATCAGCGGTCATTTGCCAGCTGCCATTGCAAATGGTGGAGGAGATAGACTTGGAAAAGTACAATTTTCGGAACTTCAGAAGCCCTGTGACCTTGACCTTGGCCTTGGATTGGGTCATACGGCATACCAACATGCATCACTCATCGACCTCTATCTACATACCAAATTTCATTGAAAATGGTAAACTTTTTGTGGATGGACGGACATACAGACGGGCGGACGGACGGACATAACGTACCTACAGAGGGACGGACATTTCTCCCTCAAATGTTATTAGGTCGACTCGGAGGAGTCGACCTAAAAATGACTCGATATCACTGCTGCAAGAAGTTGTTTGTCACTTTTGAAGAACAACTCCAGCAACTAGTTTTAACTGCAGTTTATAACATTATTTTTTACTGGTAACTGGTGGTAAAATCTAACTGTGTTGATATACCACACCACTTTCCATTTCTCAAAGACTACTGACATGTACTTAACAACACATCAGTGAATGAACGAATGACAGATTGGTACCTAGCAGCGTTTCCGTCACACGAGCCTCGAGCGTCTGTCTGAACTGCTCGCTGGCCTCAGTCTGTTCACGCAAACTACGCTCCACGCTGTCTGCTATTGATTTGTACTGTGCTGCGTGCTGCTCGGCTTGGGCCAACTGTCCCTGCAAATCTACAACCAATACGACTAACTTCATCACATCAGTTCAACACTTTCGCTGAATTTCTATAAAACTGCTACATGTAAAACCAAAATTACGATTAATGACTGACGAAAACTCTTCGCGTTTCCTGTCTTTGCTACTTCAGTGCTTTGACACTGTCGGTTGGATAAACGGGATGTACATTCTCTGTATAAATCTTAGTTCCAGCAGTCCCTGAGAGTGACTAGGTGAAAAAATGCATGAATTATGAAGTGGAAGGCGTAAATCTAGAGGCAGGCCACAGAAAACTTGGAGTGAGGTCACAGAAAATGATTCTCAGACCCGACAAACATGCAAGGAAGATGCTATGGACCATAAGAAATGCAGAAAGTTAATTAGAGATGCTGCATAACAGCCATAAAGACCAGGTGTGAGTGTGTGTTGTTCTCATGCTGGCTCCTCCGGGTCATCCTGGAAAAAGAGCCATTAAACGGGTTGTTGTTCTTATTCTAACAGTCCCCAAACATTTACCTAAGACTTGGGACGGCCAAGACTAACCAGTGACAACTACAAAAAACTTGTTGCTTAAACAAAATCCAAGGGTAGTAATAGTAGTAGTAGTAGAAGTAATTAGAGTCCTTGCATTAATGAAAGCGAATACAAAATGGCATACGCTGTTTAACATACTTGCTATCTGCCGATTGGCATCATCAAGCAAATCACGATAGCGCTGAACCTCGTCTTCTAATCTCTTGGCTGAAGACTCATCTACATAACACAATATCCACATCTATCAAGCAAACGTCGTAAGCAGCCGATAACTCATCTTTCTTATTGGTCCAACAGATCCATCTACTTGAATAGTGACAACAATGTTCACTATTTTATGGTTTTTATTGCTTCACGCTCTTAAAGTCGTTTTCACTTATATCATATTAATACGTCACAACGATGACTATAATGATGAAGCAAGGTTCTACCAGCACTGCCATACAATTCTTTTTTCATCAGTGGCATGCCCCATACTGCAGTGTTGCCGTGTCGAATCATCACGTCACCAGATTGATTGATTAAGTTAAGGTTTTATGTCACACTCAACTCTAAACAGGTCATTTCAGAGACATTCCCCTAGCCAATCTCTTGGCTTGGTATGGAAAATCTAAACCTAACACAACAAAAGCACGCATTCAGCAATCAAAAGAAATGTACTATAGCACAAAATAAACACAAAAAAACTAAAGCCAAGTTTAGTCGCCTCCTACGATATCCAGCCTGGAAACGGAGAGGGCCTATTCTTATTTCGGCGCCTCATAAATCTGTCACTTACTTACTTACTTACTTAAGACAATTACCCACTTACTTACAGCCCCGGGACCCACATGGGGCATACATCACCAGAGCATATGGTCGTCGGCCTTCCTCCAGGTTGAGTGGATCCCGATGTTGGTGACTGTACATCAGCACCCATCCCCCTCAGCCAGGTGGTACTGGTACGTGCATTCGTGTATCAGTAAGTAAAAGAATCAATGCTAGTGGTGTGAACAAATAACAAGTTAACTATTTCTTCATCCAACAGTGGCTGACTGACCACGCTGGCTAGTCAGAGTAGCTGCCAACTTGTTCTGGGTCGCCTGCAGCTTGCTTTCAGCCACGGAGAGCTGCACAAGTACACACAACTTCAGTACAAACAAGAAACCAAACATAAACTGCAGTATGACAAGGTTAGATTGGTTAATGCTGGAGTGAAGTGAGTAGGGTTTAACGTTCCACTAAACACATTATAGGTCATTTCGGGGACGGTTTTTGCGGGTCAAATGACCCAACCAACAGTGTCAAAGCACTGAAGGAAGTAGTGTTCCTAAGGATA
>Ga0209259_1000431_pt1 | contig 12309 bp, 11 predicted proteins | sample WorMetGr2BELIZE1_FD_187417 | JGI IMG/M metagenome (GOLD analysis project Ga0209259, IMG submission 187417) | Marine gutless worms symbiont microbial communities from Max Planck institute for Marine Microbiology, Germany - Inanidrilus... ...
GAGGCACTCTCGTACAGCAAGAGTTTGGCACGAGACAGGAAGGGTTTGACATTTTTGAGAGTCCATCTGGGACACTCCGCTCGTGAGCCGCCAAGCACACGAGTGAGAGGAGGTCCCGATGGACGAAATCGAAAGCTTAAGCCACTCCAAGTGGGAGTGTAAATACCATGTGGTGCTTCCGGAAGAGCACGGACGCCGCTACGCCGCGGTCGAGGCGTTGAAGATCGGCTTTGGCGGTTTCGCGTATGTGGCGCGAGTGTTGGGGATGAACCGGCGAACGATCTATACGGGAATCGGCGAACTGGAGGCCATGGGCAACGAGGATCACCCCCCCCACAGCGTCCCCGTGGCGGTGCCAAGCGCATCCGCCGTCCTGGCGGTGGTCGTCGCCAAGTCACCCAACGCCAACCGGGGCTGGGGGAAGTGGTAGACGAGGTGCTCGAAGCCCACAGTGCCGGCAGCCCGACCGATGAAGCGGTGCGCTGGACCGACCTTAGGCGTTGAGTACCGGTGACGTCGATCTACATGAACGCGACCGGCAGTTCCGGTTGATCGCTACCTTGCGCCGCCAAGCCCGAGCCCGCGGCGTACCGGTGTTGTGTGTCGATACCAGGAAGAAAGAGAGGCTGGGCTACCTGCCTCGTCGCGGGTCCTGATTACAGCACCGATGTTCAGTTCGTTTATGACCGCGATTATCGCCATCTCGCTACGGGTGTCTTGGTCCCTCACGGGGTGTATGACTACCATGGCAATGCGGGCTTCATCACCTTGGGCACCTCCCGCGAGACCAGCGCCTGTGTCTGCGATGCCATCGCCCTGGCGTGGCAGGAAGATCGTGCCGAGCATTATCCACACGCGCAGCAAATCCTGTTGACCTTCGATGCCGGCGCTGCCAACGCCGCGCGTTCGCTGCGCTTCAAGGAAGACCTGGTGGCGCTGAGCCGACGGTTCGGGCGGCGTCTGCGGGTGGCCCTCTACCCGCCGTACACCTCCAAGCGGCATCCGATCGAGCACCGTTTGTTTTGTCATGTCGCGCGTCGCTTAAGCGGTGTCATCCTCGATTCGCACCAGACCGCCCTGGAAGCGGTACAGCGCACCCACACCCAAACCGGCTTCACGGTCACGCCACGCCTGCTCGATACCCTCTACGAGCTGGGACGAAATGTTCTGAGACATTCCTCGATATCAACGACAAATTCATTCGCCGCGACCCTGTTCTCGGGAAATGAAACTACGTCGTCGATTCCAACTGATTTTCGTGATAAATGTAGTACTTATTTTTGAAGAATTATAAAACTTAGCATCTTCAGATGTATGCTAAGGTTATGTTATGCAAGGAAAAAACAGGTATTTCAGGCGTTCACACCTTTCGGAAGCTAAATTCAGAGCACTTATACGCTATTTCGCGCACGATTTGCGGGCCTGGAAAATCGCCGAGCTGAGTAGTGTAAGCCGCCCGACGATTAATCAGCTATTCATGAAGTTACGAATCAGAATCGCCCAGGTTTGTAACGCTTCATCCCCTCTATTCGGTGAGGTTGAAGTCGATGAATCTTATTTTGGCGCACGCCGTGTTCGCGGAACAAAGGGGCGCGGAGCAGGCGATAAAACGATAAGAGGCTGTCTAAAAACTAACTTATTGATTTTAATGATAAAAAAATCAGATTTTCTGGTGGTATAATAACTGTGAGCACTTCTATTTCGGGTAGTGGCTAAATTTTAAGTGATGAAGTCTGCCGACCCCTACCCCGTCATTCCGGCAGGGATTGCCGGAATCTGCCGGCGCCAGGGATGGCAAAAGCAGTGGGGGTCGAATTGTTAAGTCGCATAACCATGTCACTTTGAATTTAACCACTACCCTATTTCGGATTCCAATATGGCTCCTGAAAAGACTCAATCTCCTATCAGGTATCCGAGCGACATCATTGATGAAGAGTGGGAAATTCTCCAGCCTGTTTTTGATGAGCTCGAACCCTATACTACTGGACGCCCGCGGACGACCGATCTTCGCGAAATCCTGAATGCGATTTTTTATCTGAATAAAACCGGTTGTCCATGGTGCTACCTCCCAACAGACTTTCCCCCTTACTGACTGGTTAACTCTTACTACAACAAATGGACGGACAATCGAACGTTGGAAAAAGTCAATACCGCGCTACGTCAGAAGTTACGTGAAAAGAAGTCGAAACCCAGACCCGACGGCAGCCATCATTGACAGTCAAAGCATCAAGGGAACCCCAGAATCCTGTCTGGAATCAGGATTCGATGGAGGAAAGCTCATTAAAGGAAGAAAAAAATATCCTTGTCGAGACAATAGGTTGTCTGATTATTGTTCGGGTGTTCGCAACCAACGTATTTGATGGGAAAGCGGCTCGTCAGCTCATAACGGATCTGTTCTCATTCCTTCATGCCATCACAAAAATCTGGGCCGACAGTGGTTATTCCGGCCCGGAGCTTTCCGATTGGCTCTGGCATCCAATTCGGATGCCTGATCGAGGTCGTTAGAAAACAAACAGGGTTTCCCGGCTTCCCGTGTTACCTCGTCGATGGGTGGTTGAAAGAACCTTTGCCTGGCCAGTTCGATCACGTCGATTAAGTAAAGTTACGAACGTAAGCCAACTTCGAGTGAAGCTCAGGTTTGTTTCACATCAAGTCGCTTGCTTCTCCAACAGATCTGTAATAACCAGACGCCCTATAAAATGACCGTTGGGTGCTTTTCTATTAACTTATGTCTTTTTAGACAGCCGCTAAAAAATCTGCGAAAATCTGCGAAATCTTCGGATAAAAAAGAAAAAAGTAATCTTTGGCGACCGATTTGCGTTGATTCGCGTTCATTTGCGGACAAAAATGATTCCCATGTTATCGGTACTGTTGTACTAGTAGTCCAGCAGTAAACTATTGATGTAAATTGGCGATCCGCCACCGAGGATGCGCGCATCAAGCTCGAACGGCCATATACATCAATGGATGGTTGACTGACTACTAGCCTGTGATGCACGAAGACGGGTACATCCATGCCCGCTTTGCGGGATCGCTCGGCGGCTTCTCGCTCGACGTCCGGTTCGACTGCCCGATGCACGGTATCACTGCCCTGTTCGGTCCTTCGGGCTGCGGCAAGACCACTATCCTGCGCTGCGTGGCGGGGCTGCAGCGCATGGCCGGCCGCCTCCGCGTCGGCACCGAGACCTGGCAGGATGATGCCAGGCGGCTGTTCCGCAAGCCCCATCGGCGGCCGATCGGCTATGTGTTTCAGGAGGCGGGGCTGTTCCCGCACCTGTCGGTGCGGCGCAACCTCGAATATGGCCTTACACGCATTGCCCCGGACAAGCGTCGCGTGCGAGCCGACGAAGTCGCCGACCTGATGGGGATCGGGGAGCTGTTGGAACGGCGGCCGGATCGCCTGTCCGGCGGGCAGCGCCAGCGCGTGGCCATCGCCAGGGCCCTGCTGACCAGCCCGCATCTGCTGTTGATGGATGAGCCCCTGGCCTCGCTGGATCATAAGAGCAAGCGGGAGATTCTGCCCTATCTGGAACGCTTGCACGACGAGCTGGCGATGCCGGTGCTCTATGTCAGTCACGCCCCGGACGAAGTCGCGCGGCTTGCCGACCATCTGGTCCTGCTCGAGGCCGGGCGCGTGCGAGCCGCCGGCCGGCTCGGCGATCTGCGGGCCCGCCTCGACCTCGCCTGCGACCTCGGCGCCGAGGCCGACGCTATCATCGAGGCGGAGATCGCAGCCCACGATGAGACCTTTCACCTGAGCTATCTCGACTTTTCCGGCGGCCGCTTCAGTGTCGCCCGCATTGGCTTGCCCATCGGCCACAAGGCACGCCTGCGGGTGCTGGCCCGCGATGTCAGCATCACCCTGCAACCCCAGACCGGCACCAGTATCCTCAACATTTTCCCGGCCCGGGTCGAAGGGCTGGCGGAAAACGACACAGCGCGGATGTTGGTGCGCCTCGATCTTACCGGTACAGCGGTCTTGGCCGGGATCACCCGCAAATCGGCTGAGCTGTTGCAGCTGACCCCCGGCAAGCGGGTCTATGCCCAAGTCAAGGCCGTGGTCCTGGTCGAGTAGCCTCAGGACCGCTGGCGGCCATAGCTTGAATCGCAACGGTGGGACGGACGTTTGGGGTCTCGCGCACGAACATTGAGTACCTGGTTAAAAGAACAGGCGAATGACCTCCCACCCCTTGAAGAGACGATACAACCTGTTGAGTGCAAAAAGATTCCTGTGTGGAGGTGGATGAGTTATGGTCCTTTGTCTTTCGTAGAAAAGACAAAGTGTGGGTCTGGATTGCCATGAATAGAGAGACCCGAGAAATCGTCGCCTCTGCCCGCGGTGATCGCACCGAAAACACCTGTCGGATACTCTGGGATCGCATACCGTCTTCTTATAAGGAAGCCATCGTTTTCAGTGATTATTGGAGCGCGTATCGAGCCGTCATTCCGAGCGGGCAACAGCGCCCTGTGGGTAAAGAAACGGGGGAAACGGCTCATATTGAGCGTTGGAATAATACCTTACGGCAACAGTTAGCACGCTTCGTACGTAAGGCGTTTTCTTTTTCCAAATGTATTAAAATACATGAGATTTGCTAAAACTCTTCATACACCGCTATAATACCGAATTATTGCCGATTAAATCACCACTACCAAAAATTGGATGAAATGATGTACTAGGATCCCTTGAGGGACCTGAATCTTTACAAATGAGTCAAGTTTGTGCACGGCACAAAAACTCACGTCTCGTCGGTCTGAGGCAAAGCCTCGTTAGGCCTCGATCGCATTGAACAGGCCTGCATACAAAAAGGCGCTTTCAATCCTGGTACAATCGCCTTCACTGACGCCGGTCCGGCGGAGTTCGGCGCGCCACTCAGATCGCACCGTATCCATCACCCGGTTCAGGACCGTGACTGCTTGTTTCTTTGTAAGCAAAAAGCGGCCGTGCTCGCTGAGCAGGTTTGTCCGGTTGGCATAGCGCCCGTAGCGTCCGCAGATCATAGCCAGATCGCAGCGGTCGATCGCGATCTGGGGCATGGGAGTGAGATCGTAGGCAGGACTAAGGCGCCATCCCCGATCTTTGGCGATCACCGCGTGATTGCGGGGATGGTCGTCGAGGCTGGAGATGGGGGCATTGAAGCACATGCGCCTGAACAGGTCATGCAGGTCCGCCTCGGGGCTGGCGCTGACGCGGCGGATTTCATCAGCAAGCAGAATGTAGGACCAGCCGCTGCGGTCTGCTTGGGCATCCCCGACCCGCAGCAGGGTCAACGCACTGATCATGCGGTGACGGCGGTAACCTTCCACGGTCGCGTCCCGGTCGAAACGGCGCACGAGTAGAATGTCGCGGTTGCCGACTGTCGCCAACCGGCTGTCCGCAACCTGCAGGCCATACCGCCTAGCGAGATTGAGCAGGGCATGCTCTACCCGCGGTTGATTCCAACGGTCGTCCGGACGGCCGAACTTGGCGATCCATAGGTCGCCGTTACCCTCCATCACTGCTTTGGGACGGGCTCCGCCCATGGAGGTACCGAGCAGTAAGAGCGCCTCGACCTGAGCAGCGACGGACCCGATGGGGCCGGAGATGTCTTTGATCAGCGCGTCCGCTGCGCTCTGGATACGCTCCAGACCCAGCGTGCGGTTAAAACGGCATTGCGGGACAAGTGGCTCGATGTCCGAGCCGAAACCGAGCGCACCGGCACGATCGTCCGGTGCTTCTATCAGGTAGTCGAAATCCTCCAGTCGGACACGGCCACTATGGTGCTCGATCACACACCGTCCCCAGTAATCGGGCATGGCATCCCGAATCGCCCCGAAGAAGCCACCCATTCGGGCGGTTTCGAGAGCCCCGTGATGCAGGCGCAGCTCGATGGGATCGAACTCCACGACGTCCCGGGCGCTCCAGATAGCGGCGACCATAGACGAACTCGCCGATCGGCTCGCCATCGGGGGTTTCAGAAAGCCGGAAGCGCCTGGCCGTAACAAACCCTGTGGAGCCGGGCGGGACGATATACACGTAGCAGCTACGCTCAGAAGTCATCGTCCAGGGTATCTCTGACCCGGGATACCTTGGGACTGCGCGCACGCTCCAGGATCTTGCCTTCTTGGTCCCGGTCCGGATCGGCGACTGCCTTCATCTGGTCGAGCAGGCCCAGAACCCATAGCGCCCCCACATACCCGACGATAGCCGTCGTCAGTTTGCCGTTCTCGATATCCGCCAGGACGAAGCGCGAGATCCCGATGCGTTCGGCGAGGTCTTCCATGCGCAACTTGCGGCGCAGGCGTGCGGTCCGGATGTTTCTTCCCAGCTGGGAAAGGGTCTGGGCAACGGCGGCCGGAGGCGATTCGGATATTCTGCTCTTGCGTGCCATGTTGCTTTAAATAAACATGAAGCCGCTTCATGTTAACTCAAAACAACACCGATGCCAAATCTCCACCTTTGCATTTCCGCGCAGGGGCGTGGCAACGGGCTATACAAAGAGCCGCTGAATACGGGCTTACCTGTTTGCGGCAGGCAGGCTGCCAGGTAGGCGGGCCGCCGCTGCAGCGGGGTACCCTGGGCCCTACAGCCAAAACTCCGGATAGCGACGGTGGGCGCTCAGGTTGTTTACCAGCAGTCCGACGATGAGCAGGACGACCGCGCTCAGACCCGCCGGTACGAAGGCGAACAGGTAGCCGAGGGAGTGGAGCTCCTCGGAGCCGATGACGGCGATCAGAGCCGTCGCCCCACCCGGTGGGTGCAGGGTTCGGGTCAGGTGCATGAGGGCGATGGCGCTTGCCACGGCAACGGCCTCCGCCAAGCCGGGGATGGGAGAGAACACTTGGTAGCACAGGACGCCGACCAGGGCAGAGAGCAGGTGTCCGCCGACCAGATTGCGGGGCTGGGCCAGGGGACTATGAGGTACGCCGTAGACAAGGACGGCCGAGGCCCCGAACGAGCCGATCATGAAGAGGTTGTCGGTTCCTACGAGAACGAACTGTCCCACCAGCCCCACCGCGCCGATGCCCAGGAAGGCCCCGAGCCAGGACCAGAGAACCTCGGCTGCCGACACCCGCGGCAGGCTGCTACCCCGCGGAGTACCCCGCATCTTGCGCAGGTACCACTTCCACCGAGCGGGCTCCGGTGATGTAGTGCCCGACGGCGTCGGAAGCGCTGCCCTAGGCAAGTCACCGCCCGTTCTTTCCGTACCGGATTTACCCGACTCTACCGAATGCGGCGTATGCATCGATCTTCAAGGCTGTGTCACGACGTAAAAAGATTGGTTCTTTACCGTTCATTGATGCGGTTCGTTGTGCTCACCGCAGGCTACAGGCGTTTCTCAACCTACCTAGCTAGTCATCGCTCGACCTCCTTGAGAAGTTGATCGGCCAGCAATGAGGCCTGAGTCCGCATGGGACCGTCCGGAGTATGCGAGGCGCCGCCGGGGGCATAGGCGAGGGTGTCGCATTCGGCCAGAAAACGATCCAGGTCTGGGGGTGGCCGGATACCGGCGGTGGCGACCATTTGCCGCAAGGCGGCGCTCATATCGGTGACGGTGAGGGCCTCGGTCGCGGCCGCCCGCTGAGCATGCAGGGCCTTGGTGCGCGCCAGCCCGGCGGGGTTGGTCCAAGCGCGGCGTCTGGCCAGCAGGGCCAGGAGGATGGCCAGCAGACCCAGACCATAGACGCCGACCCGGGCACCGGTGCCGGTCAGTAGGGAGCCGCTCGGCCGGAGCAGGGTGTCGATGTCGGTGGTGATGGCAAGATCGGCCCCGGTGAGGCTGAATACCGGGCGTTTCCGGGCCTTGAGGTCGATCGCCGTAGCGGTCGTCGGCTCACGCTTGGGCTCGTGCGGCGCCTCGGGCACGGCGCTCACTACGTCTGCGGCCGAGACGACCTGAGCGAGGCGCACGGAGAGGGCGATGGGCTGGGAGCGGGTGGTCCGATATTCCTGTCGTTCGGGGTCATACCAAGAGAAGACGAGGGGCGGGATAGCAGTGACTCCTTCGTGGAGTGCACGCACGGTTACTTCGAATCGCTTGGTGCCATCGGCATAGATACCGGGGGTCTTTTCGGTGGGGATGCGAAAGTCCCGAACCGAGAGTCCGCCGTCGGCGGTGAGGGGCGGGAGTACCGCGGTCTCGACGGTCTCATCGCCCCGAAGGGTGAGGGTGAGGCAGATCGGGTCGCCGACCCGGACTACCGAGCGGTCCGCCGCAGCCTCCAGGCGGTAGCCGGAGCCGACAGTGCCGGTGAAGCTCTCGGGCCTGCCTGCCTGGGGCAGGTCCTGGACGATCAGGGTGCGCAGCTTGTCTTCCACCCGGCGTTTCCGAATGTGGGTGGGGATGCGCTCACCGAAGAAGTCACGGCGCCAGCGCACTACCTCGTCGACTACCAGGCCGGCGGGCGCGAGTCTGTATTCGCCGGTCCGCAGGGGGATCAGTCGGCGAGTGAGGGTATGCACCAGGTACTGCTTGCTGTTCCGGGACTCCATACGGGTGGTGGCGGCCAGCTCGATGGGGCCGGAGGCGGTGTCGATAGTCAAGGCGATGTCGGTGATGGGGTCCTCCGGGTCATAAAACCGAAAGGCGTCGAGCTGCTCAAAGAGGGGAACGGCCAGGCGCGGATTGAAGAGGGTGCCGCGCAGATCGGCGGGGACCCACCATTCGAGTCGCACCGGCACGCGCTGGCCGACGATCAGCGCACCCCGGGGCAGGATGAGCCGCAGTTGTTGCCGGCTGCTGACCGGGATCTCGCCGATCATCAGACGCAACTTGTCGGTGCTGGCCTGACTGCCGTTCTGGGTGACCCGGAAGGGTCCGATGACCTGTTCGCCGGGGGTCCAGGTCAGGAATCGGTAGTCGAAGGCGAACCGGACCCGTTTGGACTGGCTCGTCCGGCCGTTGATGATCCGGATGCTTGTGCTGACGCTGGGGCTGACCCCGGTCAGCTCCAGGCGCCCCTGGGGTGGATCTGCAACCTCGATTCGGGGCTGGGGAGGGGGCTCCTCGAACCCCTCTGCGATCACCTGCAGGTGCACGGGTACGGCGACGAAGTGGGGACCTTCCTCGGCATGTAACCGGGCCTGCTGAGCCAGCGCCGTGGGGCTTGCAAGCTGGATGACGGCAAGCAGTACCGGCAAAAGCATCCGGCGCATGGAGTCTTTCTTCAGATACAAGAGGGTGCGCATTGGCGGCATGGTTTTAACTACGAATCACACGAATCGGCACGAATGATCCCATGGGTACAAAGAATCCAATCCGCGTAGATTTGCGTGATTCGTAGTTTTCTTTGCCGGTTGCATGGCTTCGGATCTCTCGTTCCAATGCGTATAACGGAAGAACAGTTACCACATGGACAAATGTCTCACCAGTCTTTCTCCACCGGCTCGTAGCCGTGGGATTGCTGCTTGGCGCGCTGCTCCCGGCGTCGGACCTCCCGGTCGCGTATGCCCTGCAGGAGTTGGCCCGCATCGCCCGGTGCCGGCTGGGGTTGCGTGTCTTCTTGGTCTTGACTGCCCGACTGGGATTCTGCCTGCTCTTGCTGCCCCTCTTGATCCTGTTGGTCCGATTTCGGTTGGTCCGGTTGTCCCTGGGGCGGCGGCTGCAGGGCGGCAAGGGCGGCCGTCAATGCCTCGACGGCCTGCCGCTGGTGGCCGCGGATGGCTTTGAAGGTTGGGGGTTCCGCGACGATGGCCTCCGCAGCCTGATCCATGTGGTCGTGGGCGCTCGTGACCTGATCGGCAGCCTGCCGCAGGCGTGCCCGCTGTTCCTGGGCATGGGTTGCTTGTCCTTGGGGGTCTTCCTGGACTTCTGGAGTAGCGGGGGCGGGCCGCTCGGCCTGTTGTTCTAGGGCCTCGGCAATGCTCCCGGCCGTCTCGGCCAATGCCGTTTGCTCCGGGGCGATGGAGTCGAGGAAACGGGCGATTTTTTTGGCAGGCTCGGTCGCAGCCAGCACGGACGTCTCTTCGGTACGGTCGCCCAGGTCGATCTGGCGGCGCAGGGTCTCGCGCAGGTGGTCGACTACCGAGAAGAAGAGGCGACGCAATTCCTCGACCCGGCTCAGGGTGCGATCGACGGATTGCCGTGCCTGGTTTATGGTGCCCGCCAGTTCCGGATCAGCGGCCGGGAGATCCTCCGCGGCCGTCAGGTCCCGCAGGGCCTGTTGCATTGCCTTCTCCGTCTCGACCCGCAGAGTGTCGGCCTGTTCCAGGTGCCGACGCTCGGCCTCCAAAGCGACGGGGTCGGGCGGAGTAGGGACAGCCGGGTCCGGGGGCTGGGGACCGGTAGTGGCCCGGGGATCCGGAACCTGGGCTGTCTTGGCCTGCTCCTCCGCATCGAGCACCGCGGCCAATCGGTCGAGGATGGCGGCGATGACGCGCTGCAGACGCTCGCGATTGTCGGTTTGCAGCTCGCGGGCGACGGGGAGGTATTCCGAGGATACCGCAGCCGGTTCATCCGGCGTCGAGACTTCTTCGTCAGGCTCCGAATCCGGAGCTACGGTATCTTTCCCAGGCGCGATCAGGGCGGCGATGCGTTGCTGGTCCTGGTACAGGAGCTCGACCAAGCGTTTGAGGTCCAGAAAGTGCTCGCGGGCGGTGACCAGCCTGGCTAGGCTGCGGCGTTGCGATTCCAAGGCTTTGCCCAGGCGTTTCGCCTCCAGATCGGCAAGTGCCTCCCGAAAGGCCCCCCGTGCCTCACCGATCAGGGGTGTCGCGGCTTCCAGCCGGCGCCGGAGTTGAGCAGCCGCAAGGGGTTCCCCTACGGGGGCGGGGTCCGTGGCCGCCGGGGTCTCCTCAGCCTGGGCCAGGCCGGCGTCGAGGCCCGAGTGGAGCTCGCCGGTGCGTTTTTCCAGGACGGCCTGGGTCTCGCCCAGAAACTTTGTCGTCAGCCACTCGGGGGCACCCTGCCTAGGCTGTGCCCTGAGAGCGAGCTTGTGGCCTGTTCGGCGCATCAGGTCCAGGCCATCGGTGATGAGGGCATCCAGGCGTGCCACCGGGTCAAGTAGCTGGTCGCGGGCGCGCTTGAGGTCGCCCAGGGCGGCGGCAACCTGGCGGTAGGCGCGCCTGGCCGCCAGGCGACGCAACTGTCTGCGGGCCTGTCCCATGCGTTCCCGCGCCCGGTGCAAGTGGTGCAGCAGCTGTTCGATCTGGGCCAAGCGCACGGCCTCTTGGGCACTGCGCTCCTCCTCCGGCTTCGCCTGCAAGCTGGCCTGCTCTTGTCCTGCGGTCTCGCTCAGACGCTCGGCCTGGGTAAGCAGCTCCAACTGGCCGGTGGCGAAGGTGCGCAGGGTGCGACGGGCCTGCTCGGTGGTGTTGGGGTCGTTCTGCAGGGCGGCGAGGTCGATACCCCGTCCCAGCTCGGTCAGAAAGGTACGTTGTCCCTCGACGAGCCGTTCCAGGCGGGCGGAGAGGTCCTCCTTGCCATGCTCGGCGAGATGGTCGGCCAAGAGCAGCGCGCGCTGTAGCACCAGCTCCAGATTAAGGCGCGACGCCGCATGTTCCGGCCGCAGGGCACTCGCTTCTCGGAACCAGTCGGCCGCCCGCCGCAGGGCTCGGAGTGCCGCCTGCGGCTCCTGGTCGAGGGCCGCGTCGGCGCGCTTGATCTCTACCCAGCCCAGGTTGAAGGTGGCGCGAAAGCGGGCCTCGCCGTCGGTCCCGACCCCGGCGCGCACGGCCTCGAAGCCGCGTGCCGCAGCCTCGAGCTCACCGGCTTCCAGGTTGGTCAAGGCTAGATTGTAAGTCGCGCGCGGGTCCTCCGGCTCGTCTTCGGCATCTGCGGGCGGCGTGTCACCTGCCGGGGGCCCAGTCGTCTGCGTGGGGGTGGGGACGGATACCGGCTCCGGTGCGGCGGCCACCGGCCCGGAAGCTACCGTCTGCGCTCGGATCCCGACTGGAATCAGGATGCTGCCAACTCCTGCCGTCAACAAGACCCCGCACAATCTTGATGGGTTCATGGCTCGTTCCCGCGCTCTAGAGACCGTGAAAGTATTCCTGAATTTTCAGAGTGGAAGGGACAGAGGGACACAATTTGCCTAAATTAGGCAGCATAGCTTACTCCTAACTCCACTTGGTATGGAATTTAGCGCCAACCGGCGTAAGCTGTTTCGCAACCGTACCCTAACCTGCACGGATTGCTCTTTGAACGAAAAGAATTTCTCGGTTATTTAGCCGCCTGATGTAACTATTCAGGCCCCTTGTCAAAGCGAGAGCTACCTGTGTAGCCCAATCGCATGCCTGAACCGCACGCCCCAAGCCGTTCTCCGGAGAGCCCCATCCAGGAGCGTGAACGGCTGCGTGCGCTGGTTGTGGAGCAAGCCGCGCTGATCGAGCAA
>Ga0209259_1000432_pt1 | contig 12297 bp, 16 predicted proteins | sample WorMetGr2BELIZE1_FD_187417 | JGI IMG/M metagenome (GOLD analysis project Ga0209259, IMG submission 187417) | Marine gutless worms symbiont microbial communities from Max Planck institute for Marine Microbiology, Germany - Inanidrilus... ...
CCGCTATAAAGTATAGCTGTACTCGAGCACCTGTAAAAAAGGGCTGAACCGATCGAGATGCCGTTTGGGTTATGGACTCGGCTGGGCCGAAGGAATCAAAAGTTCAATGGCATTCGCCAGATGGTGCCAATGTGCCCTCACGAGAGGCCGCATTGGCGCCACCTGGCGAATGTGATTGAACCATCCATCTGCGGCAGCGATGCGGCCTTATGTCATATTACTTTGACCACTTGTTTGACACCTGTTAAACAGCGGTGACGGTGTGCGGCTGGACAGGTAACCGTAGGTCTGGTTTCACAATACAGATTAGGTCGTTGTGGCACTAACGAACTCAGTGAATTAAGACAGAGAGTCGTGCTCCATCGAACGCTCTTCAGAAGTCTTGTACCCATTACCTTTACCACGAGCCTCATAGTCATATTTCTGAAAGACAGTAATAAGGTATTAGTGCAATTGCATAATATTTTAGGCACACAACAACGAGCTATTTTTAAAGTTTTCTACCAATTGTTTCTGAAAGTGGAAAAAGAGGGAGAAGAGGGAAGGGAATTATAAGGTGAAAGCCTCAGGTCAGACGGCACTTGCTACTTGCTAGTGAATTAGAATGGGAGGGAGATATATGCACTAATTGCACTTAGGGAAATAAGGCGAAATCCCGTTGATGTTTGTTTTTTTACAAAATTATTGTACACACTTGCAGCTGTGACGATCTTACTGGCGATGTCCGTGTATCAAATAATCATCAGTGACAAACTTCCGACGACTTCTGCGTCCGTTCCAGTCATCGGTCAGTAGACCTACTCTTGAAATAAACCATTAAAATAAAGTTGCATTTGCACCGTTGAGATATAACCGGATTTGTTGTGGTTCAAAAAGACTAGAAAATCCGTTTTACAGCCCTTAGTTGGTGAATTGGTTTGGCTTATTGGTAAACAGCGTTAGTTACATTAATGAAGTTACTCCACGTCGAGCGCGGTTAGTACTGGGATGGGTAACCGTTCGCTGATACACCGTTTCAATATGTAATCAGTCACTCAGACCAACACTGCCTCCTGTCCTGAGCGAGACTTGTAATGAGTACCGGCCACGGAGCAGTGGTAATGCTCTGTGGCTGGGAAGATAACCGTAGGTCTGGCGTCGCAACTCGCAGCAGCATTGCATCACAGACTCGATGTAGTGTATCTAATGTAGTATATCTTTAGGTTCAATGGGCCTAAGGAAGGGAAACGAGCAGCCCGCCTACACTCCTCTAACGAGTATGGCACCCTTTACGGGCCAATAGGAGGTCTGTACGAAGGAATACTACATAGTCCTCAAGATTAAATAATGAGTGAATAGTTGAGTTAAAGTTTTACGTATCCATTCTACAAAAGAAACCATTTAGAAGATGTTCCTCCAAGCGAATTATGTAGCTTGCTACTTTGTACTGAAGAACAGTTAAATAATGATGTTTTGCAGAATAAGCAGAAACAATATCACAACATATTAACTCTTTTAACAATTATTCCATTGTGATGCATATTGTAGATGCATATTTCCTGTTCCTTATTGGTATATGCGTCTTGGCCGTTGTGGTTACCATTGTCGTCCAGTACCTACATTTCCGTAGTGAAAGTAAACCATTCACAGAAATTCCGATTTGGGTACGTAGAGACTTCTGTGTGGCAATTTTTTCTACTGTACGTAGGCCTACTAACTTTTTCATTATGAGTAGTTCTTTTTGTGACGATACACGCCGATAGTGCATACCGGTACGTTTTCATGATGCAGGCAAATTTTGTATAAATCAAAAAATGCAGTCTCAATGTATAGTATTATGCGTGCCGGCATCTGCTTTTGTTTCCAAGACGACGTACTGATTATGAGAATCGTTATCACCAATGGATTGGAAAAATTTATGATATGTTTAGCACTTGATTTAAGTTCTGGGCTACACGGCAGCCTTAATGTGGATGATGCAGACAAGAGTATACCGAAGGGCCAAAGGAAAGGGAGTTGCTGTGTTAAATCACAAACCTATAAAGATGCTGCGACTAAATACGAGTAACCCGGTAGCGTCTCGCAGGTCGGGCACGCGGAGTCTGCATCAGAAGCTGGCTGCTGGCTAAAGACAGTGAGGTCAGAGGAAAGCCTCTGCAGTTACGCATGACCTACCGTATAGGAGAAGGACACTCAGGAAGACGAAAACCACAGGGAAGGCAACAAGAAACCACCCTGGCAAATACCAATACATGAGACAGTGATTAGGCCTATGCAGGCGCACCATTCTGCGGTGTTGACATGCCACCACGGCCCCTCACCTGCAGTATCACTCCTAGACACAACATGTTAAAATGTCACAAACCTGCTGGTAACAGCAGAAGACTAGCAGTTACTAGTTTGCAACGCCGCTGTCTCTTGCTGATGAAGTCGTTTGCTGCATAAATTTTCATGTTGTTTATGTAAGTAACAATCATTAAGCTCTTTTCGTGTTATATGCATTATCGTATATCCACAAAAACTAAGATATTATTACAGCGCATCGTATGTCATTTGAGTGTTGTTTTGTTGAATTTCTCCAAAGACATAAATAGTGACAGTAGCATAAACTTGCGTGGTAATTTTGAACATTCAAATATACCAACATTTTGTTCAAAAATCGCCAGTAAAATAATTTAGCAAATCGGCTCACATTTGCCCAGTGATCAAAAAGTCAAACATCTTGATATTTGGAGGCACAGTGTACTACACAGTCATCGTCTGAGACCCGCGTATGTGCTGATAATGTGTCGTTGCTCAGATAAGACTATCCACTTCTTGAAAATCACGAATTTCTACACCCCAGCTGCGTGTAACGCCTAACCCAGAAGGAAATGACATCAACACGAGATAACTAGGTAGACTAAGTGGAAAAAGATTCGCGATCGTGGTTTTTTGGCGGACATATGGACAGTATTTTTATAGTATAAACCGCACATTTTATTGGCTTCGAGCAGTAACACAACTGTCACGGTGGTTTTTTGACTCTTGTAACAGATGAGGAATCTTTTATGCGAGAGATTAGCAACATGTCTGTGCATGAAGCAGTCCTCGTCTTCGTCAGTGAAACTTACACTTAAGAAATGTCGTCTGAGCGTTGAAATCGGTAACAGCGACAACGACGATCACGCAACAACAGAAACAAAGGAGATCGAGTCGGTGAGTAAACAGTTGAGAGAAATCCGGGATCTTCTTGAGACTCGAGCTCACAAAGAACAAGAGCAACGCTGTGAGGACGACAAGGAGAATGAGATGAAGAACGACTGGATGCTGGCAGCTGCTGTACTCGACCGCATCTGTGCCATCGCTTTTACCGCCGTCTTCGTCGGAGGAACTGTCGCCTTCTTTGTTGTATTTCTTATTCACCCTTGACATCTTTATTTTAACACGAACAAATAGCTGTTGTATGATAACATCTTACTTAGCTACTGCGGAAATTCGTGTTTCCTGTATTTGCATATAATACTTTAAATAAAATAAGAAAACTACAATGTGGGCCTATGCCCAACGTGATGGCCGCCGTCGGAATATATCTGGCGCCCTTTGTTGATAATGACGAGGAGAGAAAGTTCTGTAATTCCATTCCTTGTACCACGTCGCAAACTTTGGGTGACGCCCGCTGCTCGAGTGCCGTGCAGTAACGCTGCCAATATAGGAGATACTTGGACGCAATGTGAATTATGCACCTGGCCGAATTCCGTCAGGGGACAAGAACCGTAGCAGCTCAGGAGACGGCCAAACATCGTGCAAACTTTGGTTGACCTCCGTTGAGCGACGTCGGTGCAGTAATGAAGCCAAGACGCGAAACCCGTTGAAATTTGCTGGGGTGCCCTAAACTCGCCAACCGGTGTCAGCCGTTAGTGGGCCGAAGTTCACCATATTGTGAGGACACATGGAGGAGACATTGCTGTATAATATGGCTTTTGCGATTGTCGATATGTGACATAGTTGCGAAGATGTAGTGAGCGATGGTGCGCAGATGGCGATTTTTTGCCTAATTTAGGCGTCCTATATTTTTCAGCGAGCCGCGTGCTGCACCTATCAGCCATGCATTCTAAATTCGCACTAACCGCTGAGAATAAACGAGGAAAAAAGAAAAAAGAAAGAAAGAAGAAGTAGAAATCACAGCTGCAAATATAATGGCCTGCCCAACCCTATTAGGCGGCCATGACCAATAGCACATCGGGTGATTATGCGGGGTGTCTCCATGTTTACAAGAGCTCATCAGTTGCTAAGATGGGCGACCGTGCCAGAGCAAAGTGGGCCGAAACGTGAGGGCTGCTGTGCCCCTTTCCGTTGGGGGAGCTGGGTCTCCACCTACAACAATGTAGCCTGGGCCGAGGCCTACCTTCGTATCAAGTGGCACATTGATCCATCCAGCCGTTTGGCCACAACATATATACATGGGCCGAAAAGTGGGGACTGTTGTGCGCCTGCGGGGGAGGCTGGGTCCCCATCTAACACAATGTGGCCTGGGCCGAGGCTAACCTCTACTCAGGACAGACAGACAAACAAACAGACAAACAGACAGACAGACAGACAGACAGACAGACAACGGTCTGATAGCATAGGGCGAACCGTTTATAAACGGTCACTCAATAAAAGTAGGAGCGCTCAATAGGCGGAGTATCGTACAAATTGCATGGTCAGTTGGAAAATCGATGGCGGAGACCCCATACACAGGATTTTAATTCCTATGTACAGGTCACTTGACAGTGAGAGTGGGATGGATGTGCGGATTGTTCAGTTCTGGCCCATTGGGGTGTCTTACTGCATGGGAAAATTATACGCAATTCCAGTGAGTCAACTGCAGACCACTTTGTAATCACTGTAGGGAAGCGGCAAGCTTCATGCCCGATCGACACCGTCTTTACCCCCTATTTAGTCGCCGGATTGATTGAGTTAAGGTTTTAGGTCCCACTGGACACAAAATAGATCATTTCGGAGACGTTTCTTAAGCCAATCTCTTAGCTTGATATGGAAAAATAAAACCAAATACAACAAAAGCACGCATTCACCAATCAGAAGAAATGTACTACAACACATAATATAGCCTACGCAAAAAACTAAATCCAACTTTAGTCGCCTCCTACGACATCCGGTCTGTAAACGGAGAGGGCCTATTCTGGTTTCGGCGCTTCATAAATTTGTAACTTACTTAGACATTTACCCACTTACTTACAGCCCCGGGACCCACACTAAGCTTAGTCGCCGGATTTAAGCCTATACGTCAGTCTCAGAAACGTCTTATTTTGACAACTCTCCTGTGATTACGCCTCTCCATAAACCACCGTATATGGCAAGCAAGAGTCTAGGTCCTCTTTGCCAATTAGTGTTCATCAAGGATGATGTCCAATAGGAGTATTTCCCTTATATCTAGTCTGGAGTTACGGTCCATTCGATCAGCGTGTTTGTATGGATCTGCAAAATAAAGTAATTTATAACCAAAGACTCCAAACTTAAAAAGCATATCTGAAGTTGTAGTGTCGCTTAATTATAAACTTCGTCAAAGTTATGACAAAGCCGTCGTAAGCTGCTGCTCCAAGTCCGGTCAACTGCAGTTAAAACGCGCGTTAAAATATACCGTCAAGTCGTCAATGATGTTGTACCGGACGCTAACTTTGACGCAAAGCCGCCGACACGATATACTGAATTATTTAGTCTCGCAGTCGCACGGTGGCGCGACAGTGTCGCACGACAGACAATGCAAGTCTGTCGAAAATCGTCGAATTTGTCCTCGTCGCCCGCCAGGCCGGGCGCGGTGACAAATTTTACCCTTTTCCATTCTCGCCCCCAAACCCTTCAACCGATCGTTACCTTGGGGCACGTTTGGAGACAGGCTAAATCGTATTGTATAGTTGGGACATTGACTCCATTAGGACATAACTGTATCTCAACATTAACCAAAAGCTCAGCCATCACATCGTGGCCGCGCGACGCGCTATACGTCACTTGAAATCTTGTCAACTGCTGCACAAATGTACCTAAAACCGCGTTATGAAGGTCTTCACTGGGTGCATGACATTCAAGGTCATCAAAAGTTACCGCTATATAACATTTCCTGTTTCTGATCTATAGTAACAACGTCTGAACACCGTGTCTCAAAACTGCCTTTTTATTTTTTTAATAGCCCTGTCAAAAATTAACCGATCTAAAGCCGTGGTTCCATGCTAAAATAAAAGAACCGAGCAGCCGCCGTCGGTCGACCGTGCTAAAATTATTTTATTTGACGCGTGGTTCCATCATAGTTAGTTGCGCAGGCGCCTGCTGGCGACGTGGCGCGCGGAAATTTCCGACGTTTGTCTGCCGGCGACGGCCGCGGCTGCTGCGTGGCGATTACAGTACACGAATGCAGCGATTGGCTGCAACACTGCCTCATGAATGTTAATGCTAAAATTCTTTAAAAAATTTTATGAGGTTGGTTCCGTGTTAAAGTAAAATTCTTTAAAATAACTTATACGTGGTTCCATGCTGAAATAAAATTATTTTCGGACGATCGATCGACGGGTCTAAAATTCTTTAAAATAATTGTATTTAGACATGTAACCATGGCCTTAGTGATTTTTGACATGTGAATGCCGTAAACACTGTACCTTGATAAATCCAGAATGTCATTTTATCAACAATATTATTCATAGACGATTGATTATTTACGCTATCCCAGAATAACATGAACTGCAACTGTCACAGTACTGCTTAATCATAACTGTTTACTTACTGGACAGAACTATCGAGACGCTGACGCAACAGATGTTACCAGCGATCAGCAGCATCGCTGAGGACGTGTTTGTCTTCCACTAAGACAATGTGCCAGCACATCGTGCTCGTGACACAGTCGAGCTCCTGCGGTGTGAGACACCCAGTTCATCAGTCCTGACATGTGGCCAGCCAACAGTGCTGACCTAAGCCCAGTTGATTACTGCATCTGAGGCCCAGGCGACTTTGTGTTAGATGGGGACCCTGCTCCCCCTCTCCAAAAAGGTTGCGGAGCCCCCTAAATCTTCGGCCCACGTTTATTGTGGCTAAACGGCTAGATGGATCAAGATGGTACTTGGCATGGTGGTAGGCCTCAACCCAGGCTACTTTGTGTTAGATGGGGACCCAATCCAGCAGCACAGCACAGCAGCCCCCCTCTTTCCGGCCCATGTCTAATGTGACCACGGTCGCCCATCTCAGCTACTGCTGAGCTCTTGTTTTCCTTGCCACTGTTGTTCTAGGTCATAGTGTAAAGCTTCCCTTCTTTGGTCGTCGCTGGATTTCTTCTTGTTCTGACGAGCTGTTGCAGCTGCAGCTGCAATATCAGCTCATTGTCGGTTACATAACATCCTGAATCCCTACAGCATGGTTAATGTGATCACAAGTGACTGTTTTGCAATTACAGACTCCTTTAATTGTACTGGCTTTCTGTTTCACACTGTTTGTTTGTGCTGAAGAAGCCTCGTTCCACTGACGCTTGCCCAATGTGTCAAAACAAGCACCATGCATGTTCGCCAGTCGCCACTGTCCACAACTTTCAGTAAGATCTTGACACGATGTTGACCATCAAACTATGGATCTGCCAGTAAACCCAGTATGTTGCAGCGATTGCTGAGCAACTATGAACTGCCATACCAGCGTTCTGTAACGTTGGAAATCTACAGACATTTGATGCATCTAACATTTTAGTGGCGTGTGCACTGTGGAGTATAAAGCGTGCCACCTCAACAGTTTTACAAAATTTCAGGACTTCATTATTAGACTCTCAGGACTTTTTCCAGGGTTTTCAAGGATCAAGGTGATTTTCCAGAACTATCCAAACATGGAAATTACAAACTTAAAATTTTATGACTTTCCAGAGTCTGTGGGAATCCTTGACTTTCAGAGTCTGCGGGAATCCTGCTCCTAGTATCCATCTAGGGAGTCTGGGCCAGACTGGGGCACTGTAATTTCCACAGATAGGTCTGCAGCTTGCCAAAATGCTATTAATACACCCTCAAATGCCTCTGTTGAGTGACAACAGCTTTGAATTCACTTTACGGCAATGACCATCTCCTGTTTGGGCTAGTTCTTCTAGTTGCACTATAGGCATGCACTGAGCCCATTTCTCAGAGTACCATTATTTGGCACCAGTATATGCATCTAATGTGGCCCAGGGCTGTGTCCCACACTCTAAACGTTTTCCCTTATTTCTGGTAGCTCCCTTTACCTCTGTGCCACTTCTATTTTGCTCATTTTCCAGCACGACCCCCTTCCCGGTGAGAATCTTGATACACTTTAAGCACAGACCAATATGGGCCACAGCCAGTGATGTGGTATAAACAGCTGCACAAATGGCTACAATGCTTTTGACAAAGTGCACAGTGACATATTACTATCGTCATAGTATCGTTAAATTCTAAGTCTGGAACATAACATACAATTCAAACACGACCAGTTTCAGACTCAAAATAGCAGGACATGTGTGTCATTCATGCAGCGATGTTTTTGGGGTGTTGTATTTCACGAGTCATGTTTTAAATGCTACGAAATTATTACGTTACCTACATTTACAACTGAAACTGGAACTGAAACTGAAAAATCGTAATAGTAACTGAAACAGAAACTGAAAAGAAATGACTGGAATTTAATAATAACTGAAAAAACTTGTGATCCAAAACTTTAACTGAAACTGAAACTAGAAAACAACAACTGAAATAACACTGAGCAGTACTCAATGTCGAGGCACATGTGGATACACTTTGTTTACATGCACAAATCATAATCTAGGAAAGCTAGCCCGGTAAATTTCATGTTTCTCACTTAGCAAATCAGACCAAACAAATATATCATAACTGTCACGACTGGCCATTAGTTAAACATAAAGCCATAAAATCTTTCCCAAGCAGACAACGTTAATCTTGTTAATAAGTTTCACAGCCAAAATGTTTATTATATCAGGCGCGACACTATCAACCAATTGCAAATCACAGCACCAGTATATTGTGAAGTTGGTAATAAGACAATCGAATCAGCCAGTGGAGGTTCTAAGGAAGCTAATCCAGCTTTAGTCCCAAGCACCATCTATCACGTCAATGAAACTAACAGTGGGGGGCCAATGTATTCCCGTCAGCTTTAAATGTTAATTTTTGGCCACTTGTTGGACTGTCTTCAGAGAGGATTTAACTTGCGAAAAAATGATGTCGCCATTTTTTGGCCTTTTCCAAGAGTGTCTGGTTGACGTTACTGCACACCTCATCATTGGCTCCACACCCACACATCTCGGAGCAGTTGAGGTGCAGAGACCTACACGAACAGTTGGACCTGCAACTGGTCTTAATGCACCCACATTTGGTAAGGTGAGTAACTGTGGCTGGAGCTGGAGAATCTCTTGTTGGGACTGGCACTAGTCTATCCCCTTCTTCCTTCCACCCATGGCGTGTTACTGGTAGTATCTAAGGATGAGGAATGTCACTATGGTACCACACCATGGCCTGGTAATGTGATCGGGCAATGGCTTCATATAAGGCTCCTCGTGTAGGAGGTAGCTTTTGAGCGTCTAATTGTTTCTTGGAGAAAAGCTTCCACCTGAGATCACCAACATCCACGACAGTGGTACCAGGTTCATAGACCTGGCAAACAAATGTTTCTATGGCACGTTCAGTGTCGACTCCCAGCTCCTCGCAAGTTCCCAGTGCAGCAAATGCAGATACCACCTCCATGGAGCATCTGTTTAATGCTTGCCAACAGGACATCTTCCCCTTTCCAGTAAATCGGCCTGTGACGTCGGATCCAGAGAAGGCATTAAATCCTGATAAGGCTTCAGCCTTTGCAGCACCAAGTGCATTCACTACTCGTCCCAGTGCGATTAGCAACTTCTTGTTCCCCACACCAGTGACGAAGTAAGTGTTCCTGCAGAGATGAAGGTAACGGTGAATTGCAAGGACAAAGACATCAGTGTCAGGTGACTGAATGTAGAGTTCTGTTGCTCCTCTTCGAGCAGCATCCAGACTGTGTAGGATAAGCCTTGTGTCAGCTTCTTCTTGGGGGCTGCAGATATGCTGAACATCCATAGAGTTCGAAACGGTCTCTTGCCGTGAAGTCACGATGAAGTCCTTGGGCTTACCCTCAAAGTGGTGTAGAGCTTTCTTTGCCAGATAAACTGTCAGTTCATCTTTGGTTGTGGTACTGGACAAGAACTGCTTTGCTGACATCTTATTGGTGTGTTGTCTGTGACATGATAGGCAGTAGCAGGCTTACCAACCTGACGTCTATGTCTGGTGGCCTCCTTCAGTGAAGTGGAAAGATCATAGCGGTCCAAGACTAGATGAACTTCATCACAGTCACTACACTTGCTGTCCAATGTGGCTGTAAAGTAGCCAGCCCATTGGACAATTGTCTTGATCCTAGGTGGCTTACCCATTGCCTGGACAACTGCGATACCATCAATGACAGTCACCTTGCTTGGTGGCAATGGAACAGTGTAAATAGAACTTTACATCTTCTGGCTGCAGATAACCACCAGCTTTGTTTGGCAGCGCCTCAAGTACAGCCATCAGCTTTCTCTTGTCTGTGCGCGGTATGAGTTCGCCACTCACTGTGAACAAAGCCTGTGGGAGGGATGTGAACTCATGCTGACCAATGCTTACCTTGAGGTTGATCTCAGGGCGTGACCGAGCAACAATCAACTTTCGGGCAAATAGTGACTGTCATCTTTGAGCTCTACTACTTGATCAACCAGTTTGTTTCACGGACTTCCTTGCACTTTTCCACGTTTTCAGTTTAACCTTCTTCATTCTGGCCCAGATACTGACCTCATTTGTGTTGATGCGTTTCTCAACAAACTTGATGTACTTCTGCTGACCAATGTCATCTTGGTTGCACACATCTGTTTGCACCTCAGCTGGCATCACAACCTTTGTGATGGTGTGGGTCAGGTCTTCGCCCTTATGTTTCATAGGATTTATGGCGGATTGGAGCACACTCTTCAGTTGAGCAATATTCTCTTTCTGCCTTCTCCAGACAGCCAGTGACAGATCATGATGTTCTTTGCATGTAGCTGTTGGTGAGGCAGCCATCATGTGTGCTTCTTCAGCGAGCCTACTCAGCTCTGGAGCTGTAAGGAAGAATCGCTCCCGAGCACTGATATTCTGTGTAACGCCTACAAGTCCTCCAGTGACTTTCATGATGCGGTTGATGTGCTCAAGAGCATGATCCACCCCAATGGCACAGAATGGGTTCTTGTTTTTGTTCACTACAAAGTTTCCATCCATGAACTCTTCATGTATGTCTGGGTCTGTGGCCTGAAGGGCTGTCATTTCTGCAAGGTAGAGTAGAACCAGCCTGGCATATTTCTGCTTGTCATGAGCAAAGAAGTACTTGCGCAGAGCATCAAGGGAAGACATATGCAGCTCCCAAAGACCAGCACAACAAAACTGAGTACTGATTGCGCCACAAACCTCAGTACTAATCCCGCAGTGTCTAGCAATCGTGCCGCCAAGCGAATGAAGATGAACTGTTGATGAGTGAGGGGTGTATGCCTTTGAACCTTGTTAACACCGGAGTTGCTGGACCAAAGTTCACCAAAGTTTTACACAATGAAGCTAGATTCTCACCAATGAATCTTTTGAAATTATAATTGCGACATCCTACTCCGTTTAGGAACGCTAAGACGACGAATGGAGGTGAGTCGGCCGATTTCGCCAAATTTGACCCTAAAATTGGTTGCCATGGCAACGTCCCTTGACCGACCAGAAAAAGGAGGTCAAGTCAATAATCTACGGCCATATATCTACCACATGGTGAAAATTTGATGAAAATCAGTCCAGTAGATCCTGAGATAATTGGTCTCCAAGAAATCATTCTTACAAAGAAAGAGTTTAACGTTAGCAGAACATATAGCAAGTGATGCACGCATGGCGTGCCTGCTAAAAAATGGCGACATCATTTTTCACTTCCTAGCAATGCCACGAACATGCTGACAATGGTTGGCAAAAATTAACACGCAATTCCTACGGGAACCCTAATTTGTTACATTGGCCCCTCACTATAAGCAGTTTGTGGGTTGCCGTCAATTTGTATTTTGTTAACTCCAGTTCAGCCACCAGCTACATTAGTGTTTTTGAACATAAAAACCTGCCAGTTGTAGCCCTATCTAGCTTCCAACCGTGGTGGTTCGGTAGTCTAATAGTTGCGAGTTCAATTCCTGGCCGCGGCGCTGTCGAGTAACAACCTTAGGCAAGTTGTTCACACCCACGTGCCCCAGCAGGTCGCAGTGGTATAGCGATGGCATGATTGACTGCGGTATGAGAGGCCGCGGCCAGT
>Ga0209259_1000434_pt1 | contig 12276 bp, 4 predicted proteins | sample WorMetGr2BELIZE1_FD_187417 | JGI IMG/M metagenome (GOLD analysis project Ga0209259, IMG submission 187417) | Marine gutless worms symbiont microbial communities from Max Planck institute for Marine Microbiology, Germany - Inanidrilus... ...
CAATACCTCTTCCACATGTCCTCATAATATGGTGAACTTCAGTCCACTAACGGCTGAGATCGGTTCGGGAGTTTGGGGCACCCCTACAAATTTCAACGGGTTTTGCATCTTGGCAGTGTTACTGCACGTCATCTAGTAGTGGGCGTTAGCCAAACTTTGCGGCGTTGAACAGAGGGCGCCACCTGTGTTCGGCAGGGCGACCATTAAATTGGGCATTGGCCCACATTCTAGTTGTTTCTATTGAGCGGCGAATAAAGTTCTCTCTCTCTCTCTCATAAAAACCGTGTCACATCCCGAAAGGATCTTTTGTGGAACAAGTGGATGAAGAGAACTGAGTTGGAACTGGTTAAGTCAGGTTTCCCGGCAAACCGCCGTTAGATAGAGGTGGTACAGTTGGCTTCATGTGATACTTGTATTTTGTTTATATTCGAACATGCTACAGCTCCCCAAAGCAGTCTGTTTTAAACCAACCTTATATAATCTGAGACCTGAGTCACTGCAAAGTGTCTAACGCGTTGAAGACTTGTGCTGTTCGGTTGCACGGCAGGACCTGGTGGTACTAGAAGCGACGTCCGGCGGTCTGATAACGGTAATGGCTGACGACGGCTACGTGAAGTCGACGATCAGTCCGGCACAGTTGGAAGGCTGCGGACCGCTCCAGGCGCCGTCAGCCGTCGCCGTCGACTCGGCGCACAACATCGTCGTGTCCGAGTCCGGTCGCGGTGCCCGCATCCTTCTGTTCGGCGCCAACGGACGCCTCCAGCGCGTGCTTCACGGTCCCGCCGTGGCGCCATCTGCAGGTGCCCTCTCGCAGAGTTCCGAGACTGGTCCGTGGCCGGCCGCGTTAGCTGTCGGTCCAGACGATCGACTCTACGTCATCATGCGCGCCAACAAGTTCGCTGAGATTAGAGTTTACGAGTACTTGTAGAATCTTCCAGTGCATATACTTCTCGTACGCCGTCCGTGGGACTTAACCCATAGATCGAGAATTCGAATTTTACGATTTTTTTCTATTTTTAAAATTTAAGGAATTTTACGATTTTTTCGGTTGAAAAAAATTCGCAAAAAATTCGTAATTTTGCAAATCATAGATGTTTAACTTGTTTTGATGTTCTGGAATGTAACGTTCGTTTATAATGCATTTATTCGTACAACAGATTACTGTAAAGTGCAAACCGCCTTTGTATCGGTTTAGGTAGTTCACTTACATCAGAACTTCTGATGTAAGTGAACTACCTAAACCAACCAGATGGCGATTTTTTTGCGTCCCGTATTTTTCAGCCAGCCACGTGCAGCAGATTTCAGACCTGCATTCTAAATTCGCACTAAGGCCACACCATGTGCCAAAGTATGGCAGACATCCAATCTCCGACGGCTGAGAGTAGGCGAGGAAATAAAAAAGAAGAAGGAAGAAGAAACAGCATGAAAATATATATGGTCTGCCCTATTACATAGGGCGACCATAAATTACCAGGGTAGTTTATTACCCGGGTACCCGGGTACCCGCGGTAGCCCTACACTCGGGCATTTAACGAATCTTTGTATGAATTTTTACGAATTTTTTTAATTTCGGAAAATTCGTTAAAATTCGCGATTTTTTTTGCTGAGGTAACGAATTCTCGATCTATGACTTAACCTATCTACGATTCTTTTAAGTTGACACCTTCGATGCTGAGGTAATATTTATTCAGCTCCCGTTTTTCTCAGACATTTCCTTCAGATTTTCAGAAATCGTTAAACCGTAAAATTTCGATGGGCAGTCGTTCCTTTAATATGTATTTTACGCAACATCATATGAGAATATTGGCGTCGCCAGGATCTGAAGCGAGGGGAGAGGCGTGAGCTTAGACTACAATGGCGGCGAGAAGATGCAACTTCACACTAGTTTTAGTGCTTTGTAGATACAGTTAGCATGGTTGGGTTAGTGGCCGATAACCGTCTTTTCGATTGACTTCACGTATCGCCTTACAACAGGACAAGCACTTGGTACGTACGTAGAACAACGTGCTACACTGTGACGCGCTCCTCAGTCCTGCTTATCGACCACTTTACACTTTATAGATAGGGTGGCACAAAAACCTGGCCATTGATTTGAAACTTTCTGGACTGCAATTATACACACCAGGCAGTTTTCGATATGCCAGACACCAAGAACCAAATCGATGAAACTAAATTCTTGCTATATTATTCACGTCTAATATTCTTTATGATTTACAGGCATGATATGACCTAAGCCTGTTGAAAGCGCCGTTAAACCCTCATCAACCAACCAGCTGGATGCCAAAACCTAATATTTGAATATGGCAGACCATTTTGTTTGTGGAACACTGAACTGCAATAGCACATTTGAGAGATCGTGCTGGGAGAAGACTGGCCAGGATTTAGGCGCACTTGATTGAGTGACAGGACAGTTTCGGACATGATTATCGTTAATTATTGTAGCAAGTTCGAACACGTCAAACATTTTATGTTCTTCATGTGTTCGTTGTGCTAATCTGATTGTATGCTACTGGTTGTGTTCTGTTATACGGTGCTGTCCTGTGTGGCAGCTCGCTGTTTGTAACTCGACTGTATGTGACTGCTGCATTTCACGGTAACAAAATAAACGTCAATTAGTACTATTATATTAATTTCATTAAACTAATGTACTGTTGTCCAACATAAAAATCTCAGAAGATTATGCACATACTGGCAGAAGAACAGTTAAACGTCTGTTCTACTCAAACAACTGACTACACAACTTTTGTCAGGAGCTGTGTAGGTCTGCAACAGTTCAGTGTTAAAGAATGACACAGATGCATTCCTGACAAGAAGTCAAATAGATTTTAGACATCCTTGGAGACCAATTTATTTAGTTCAGCATTTCACTATAACTAGAAAGCCCTCTGTTGAGGCCACACTGCTAGAAAACCCCCAGTCTAGGCCTCACTAGTTGTTACTTATTTACAGTTTCCAATTCAGGTCTGCTTCCCGTACAGCGACCACTTCTGTCACTGACCGACACTGCTACCATTACCGACACTTGTGGTTTTAATAACAGTATACATTCTGGTAAGTAACTTTCTAACTTCATTACCTTTTGCACATAACAGGGTACACATAACAGGGTAAATGATACAACACAGAGATATAGTTACAATGGAACAGTAATAAGGAGTCAATATAACCCAATGAACTGTATCATTCCCACTGTACTTTACTGACACTGTCTTGTGCAGCCATTTTCTGCAGTAACATCTTCTAGATTTTTAAAGATGTCTCACACAAAACGGCTCATATAATTCACAACAAAGTGAGTTGTTTTTGTTCTGTGAATCGCCGTTCACTAATCTATACAGACTGTGTCCAATGCCAATGACGGGCATGTACAGTCAGAGACGCTGGTTCTACTCAAACACTGGACTGTGAAAACGTCATCTTCAGGATAAATGGGTTCCTTCCACCAGCTGCAAAGACACAAACAACATAACATTACTTCAAGTGGTGGCACCAAAAAAGCAGGCCATTGGCCTGTTTGTCAAGCAAGGTGCCAAATACTTTACAAGGCAGTGTAGCAACATGTTTAAGTTGCGAATGATGTTCAATCAAGACTTTTATTAGGCCCCTTCACACTGGAAAGTTTCTTTTGAAAGTCTACTTACAAAGAAACTCTCAGCCGTGAACAGTCCACTTTCGAACGTTTATCACTTTTGAACGTTACTTTCACAATATAGAACATGTTCTATTTGGTGAAATTAACTTTTTAACGTGATGATAAACTTTCAAAAGTGGACTGTTCACACCTAAAAGTCTCTTTCAAAAGTAACTTTACAGTGTGAATGTGCTCACTTTTGCAAGTAAAACTTTCAAAAGTAGACTTTTGAAAGAAACTTTCCAGTGCGAAAGGCGCCTTACAAATTGACTTCTAAGTATGAAGGTGAAAGGATTCTGAAGACTGGTCAGCCGATTTGGTGAAGTTATGTGCAGCAGTACAGTGGCACATTCTCCGACTCAGCAGCCACGGGCCCAGTTATTTTTATGCCATCCTACAGAACCAGAGGGCACTCAGACAGCTCACACCTCCTCAATGCATGAACGACACTCCTCTGAAAGACAGATATTGTTTACATTTATTTACATTCACGTTACATTTACTGGCATCCATGGTTATGTTACATTTTCTAGCAATCAAACTACAAACAGCAGAATATAAAGCTAAAGACATCTGGCAAAACAGTCACGCTGGGCGCGAGACAGACGCATCTCCCTTGCCGCAGTAAATCAAGTCCAATGACTGGTGCCATCAACACTTTCATAGTCGCATTGTTTGATGGCAAATATGAAAAACAGCAAAGTCCCAAGTTCCAAGTAAGGTTACAGGAAAATATCCTTATTCTGTAGAAACCCAGACACGCTTCCAATAAGACAGTGCTGGCCAAGCATAGTCTGGTTCTAAAAAACCAGCTCAGTACACTCATCCATTCCTTCACAATTCACTAGAGTATTCAATAAAATTCAAACGTTACATAATATCCCACGGTCACCAAGGACGTTTGAAGGTCACTACCGAAACTCTTATCACTTTGTTCCCTGACTCAAGGTCAACCATTTGCAGAATTTCATTAAATCCAGTCCTTTTCACAGAAATAATGAATGACGAAAAACGCACTGTGACTGACTGGTGTTTATGATGCAGTTATGATGAAAGTAGTGACAGTCTCATCGTAACTGTTTTATCATGTAAAAATTCAAACCAGAATAAATAGAAAAGTAATTGGACATGACGTGACATTTAGCAAGGTCAACCAAAATCATCATTTTACATATGCAACTACTACTACTACATCCATTTAACGGCCTTTTTTCCAGGACAACCTGGGTAGGCCTGCACCAGAAAGGTAAACATTCCGGATTTTACTGGAGCAGGAAATGATGGGGTGGCAGTGGCACCAGCTGGACCATATGCAAATCATTTGCACCTCACCCCATACAGATAACCATGTCAGTACCTCACCACTAGTTTTTACAGGCTGGATGCCCTTCCTGCCGCCCAACCAATAGCGTCAAAGCACTGAAGGCAGTCATTTTACATATGCAAAAAAGTTAAAGACACATCACAAGCCAGATGACATGTTAGTAAACAATCAGCGTAGGCACAACAATAACCTGCTTGCTATCCTGCGATATGGCCAAGATACTGCAATATTTTCATGTAGTGCATAACTGCAATTTTACCAGCCAGTTACAATTTTGCTTAAGTCTTGTGATAAGAATGACTCCCTCAGAATTTCTGTACAGGGACAGTCCAAATAAATTTTTAAAGCTACTAGATAACTTCAGTGAGTATTTTCTTAACAGCACATCAGCACATTACAGGGTCTTCAGTGCCATAAAGCTGGATGAGCATAAAATCACGTAAAAATTAACAAATGTAAAAAAGAAAAAGTAAAACCAAGGCTATACAGCTAATATAAAATTGAAATATCAAACATTACAGTTGGTGGTATGTTTCTTTTTGAATCGATAATAGTATCATTAACACTTTCAAACAATTCCTTATCAGAACCGATCATGTAATCTTTTCATGGATATTGCACAAATTGGTACACTCCACAAGAATATGCTTCACTGTCAGTGGCCAGTACATAACAAAACCACTTTATGGCTTTTCCTGCCCACAATAACTGATCACCACTGACCAATTATATCATCAGGCAAGCTAGCACACCAGACACGGAAGCTGAAACAACATTCCACTATGCAGATGCGATGAAGCTGATGACAACAGCAATGAAAACCAACTAGAAACAGCTGAAAACAGTCATTTACTAACCAGGGCTAGGAATCTCGGCATGGTTTGCGCATGCCAGGGCCTCAATGCAGTTCTCAACAGAGCGCCACTGTATCAGTCCACGTGAACTCTTTTCACCTGACGCATCACAAACATCAAATCATCAGCCAGCTGTGTCATGTTATAATGAAAACAGATATTTCAACATTACTCTACTGTTGCAGAATCTAATAAACCGTCAATCATGTGTGTGGTGGATTTAGATCAGCATCCACCAGTTTCCAGAAGACAGTCAAAATCTTGAGCAAATTTTTTCTCATGCATTTTGCACTAAAGAAATATAAAATTTCCCAGTTCTGGAAGACGGTAATAAATCCTTTATCTCTTTAATTTTCTCAAGTTTTAGAAGACGGTCAAATAGGACGGCTGGATCTCCATCTACTATGTGAGCACCTCAGATTTGGCCCCAGTGGTTGACTATGCACGAGTTATAAGCGCAAGTCTTGTACTGTGTGCCACAGCACATTCTACGACCAGGCACAGAGCTTACATGTCGCGTTTGTGCTGTTCTCATAGCAATGAAACCCATGCACCGACTGCAAATCCGCCCAATAGTGCACAACTAGGCGGCACCCCCTACCATTCCCACAAGTTACATCTGGGTCCATGCAGTAGTGTGGGCATGCGGCTACAGACAGACAAACAAACACACAGATGTATGTGATCAATATACCGGGTACATTTCGCGTCGTCTACGACTCACGTAGAAATTTCAAGAAAAAATGGTTTACTCATCACAACTCTAGTGGACAAGACTTACAACAAGGAATAAGAATGCAGCAAAGACACATACATCAACCGACAGTGTCAATTTTTCTGACAACAGAGAATACGAAAGGATGTATACGTGTATATACTATCTATATATTACACTGTGATTGACAAAGCACATACACCTCTGTATGCTAAGAAGAGGCCACAATCGGAACTTACTTTTTGGTGGAAACACACAGATTCTTTCTGGAGGACACACACCCTCTATGTTCGCAAATATCTACAGTGTAACATCACATACACATCAGTGCATTACTGCAACTCAGTATGAAGACAACACCTATGTTTTGGCATTTCAATATAATACAATTTTTTTGTTAGGTTAAGATGGCATGGGCATGTTTTAATAAAGGACACGCATGACTAGATGATGCATGGATTATGAAGTGGAAGGTGTAAGACCTAGCAGCAGGCCAAATAAAACTTGGAGTAAGGTTACCGAAAAAAAAACTGTCAAACCTGACCCATATGCATGGAAGATGCTATAAACCATAGGAAATGGAGAAAGTTAAACATGTTGTATAATAGCCAAAGACAGGTGTGAGCGACTGAACATTTTTCTGGTACCGGCTCATTCGGGTCATCCTGGACAAAGGGCCAAAAAATGCACTGTTGTTTTTACGTGACATTACGCAAAATAAAATGATACAAAACAGACAAACGTTAACATTGTTTCTACAAATTCCAAATACACTGTCTCAAAAAACGTCCCACCTTTGACTTGCTATGATCTTGATATACACGGTTCAATTACAATACTTTTTGGCAAAAATGTTAGCCAGAAAGTAGGCAATCAAAGTGTACTTTATTTTCACACCTCACCTAACTAGTGCTTCTGCACTACCTGGGGAAACAGGAAACTGAGAAATTGCATCTTTTCACTTAAATGCTGCATGCTTTTTACCAAAAAAACACAGGAAACACATTAAAATATCACCTAGTTACAGCTGAACTACCATTCACTGTCAAAACAATCGACTGGGTTCACCAGACAGGACCTAGAAAGGCAGCATAGCATCCTGCTGTCTGTTACCCACATGCTCTATGTTAACGAAGTCTGTCACGGTGTTGGTCACTGTGTAAAAGATGGGAATTGTTCTTCGTCAAACCTGGAGTGAAAGTCAATGGAGAGTATTAATGGGATATCTTACTATCTCAACAAATGTTAGATGCTATCAAACACATCACAGATGACAGGAAGACAGTGCACTGGTGCATTGTGCATACAACACAGTCCAACTGCTACAGTGCTCTCGACCAATACAGCATTTGTGTGAAACTGCAACTTTCGTGTTTCCTCGTTTTGACAGGTAGTCCAGAAGCACAAGTTACTTGAGGTGCCACAGTAAAGTGTCTTTTGATTGCCTACTTTATCGGCAACATTTCTGCCAAAAAATATCAAAATCCGTTCAAAGTTATAGCAGGCCAAAGGTGGGACATTTGTTGAGACACAGTATACACATCCAATTCTGCAACAAGGTGTAACACCACATAGACTAAAAGTTAATCTTAACTTTCCACTTAAGATTATGTCTTTAATTATCACTGCACGAAAGTACACGATTCTCTCCTTTAAGATTAAACACAGCATAACTGATCGCTTGAAAATACTGACACTCAGAAGTATAAGAAACTAGAAATGTAGGCCAATGCTCAACGTGATGGCCGCTCTGCCGAATATAGGTGGCACCCTCTGTTCAATGCCGCAAAGTTTGGCTGACGCCCAATAATGGAGTGCCGTGCAGTACCGCTGCCAAGACGCGAAACCCGTTGAAATTTGCAGCGGTGCCCCAAACTAATGAAACGATCTCAGCCGCTAGTGGGCCGAAGTTCACCATATTCTGGGGACATGTGGAGGAGATATTGCTGCTTAACAAGTTTTTTCTCCGATTGCTTTTTTCTCCGATTGTCGATATGTGCGTTAGTTGCAAAGATATAGCCCGACAAAGTTGTGCAATGGTGCCCAGATGGCGATTTTTTGCATCCTGTATTTTCAGCGAGCCGCATCCAGCATGTTTCAGACCTGCATTCTAAATTCACACTAGGGCCATACCATGTGTGGAAGTATGGTAGACATCCAATCTCGGACCACTGCGATTAGGCGAGGAAAAAAAAAAGAATAAAGAAAGAAAGAAACCACAGGGCGGCCATAACTATGTACAGCCACTTATTCCCTGGTTAAAAACATAAATGTTCTTCATTGTTTCTTTTACGCATCACTCACACAACAAGCGAAGCATCATTCACTGCAATACAAGTATCAATCAAAGTACCTCATGCAAAGCTTCCTCCGACATGCCTGGCGGAGCATTGTAGAAGTACAATGCTGTACTTGGTGGAAGGGGGCGTATATTTCATTAAAGAAAAATTGTTATCATTATCTTTATTGTAACTGGTACAGGCATCGCAAAACAGCCAACAGCAATGCATCACTATTGCTTTAACACGCATGAATAACATCAAATTGCTATCAAATCAGTTTATTAATATCAAATATTTTCAATATTCCTCATACTCAAACAACACAAAAAGATAAAAATAATCCAAAAAATGTACACGGTTATTCATAATTAGCGGACCCCTTTACATATTACCACCACAACCATTTTACGGCATTTTTTCTGGGACCATGCGGGTGAGCCGGTGCCAGAAGAGAACTTCTGGACTTTATGGTGCAAGGGAAGATTAACAGAGGCAGACATATCGACCATCCGGCTGGGCGTCCTTTACATATTACTGTCTAACTAATTGTATTATCAGCAGAATTTTACAAAACTTTAGCCAACTTGCCTTAGACTTTGCCACACTGAATCTAGGAAATATTTCCCACCATAACTTCCAGTCAACATGGATGCACTAGGCCTATAGGCCTACTGTGTAAATCACGTGGCCTTGTGAAGACTAACGCACGTCGGGCACTTCATTGAGACAAAAGGCAATTTGCAACAAAGTAAAGTCTCAAATGCACAAATATGCAACATATGGATGTCAGTCAAAGTTAATTAAGGCAGGCTGTGTTCAAAGTAAACGCCTTTCGCTTTGAAGCAAGTGTGAAGATGAGTTCACCACTGCTTGACTGCCGTGTCAATCACTCACTGGTCAAGTTCGTCCTAAGCAGACACGATGCACTGATGCAGTAGTTACAAGGTAAAGGTCGCACAGTGAAAGTCATTTCTGAGCAAATTGTGCGTGGTATTATCAGAACAACAAACAGTGAAGTTTTTGCACAGAAATGACGTTTATTAGCAGAGCTATACTACTTTTATCAAACGGGTCCGTTAATCATGAATAACCGTGTATAAAGTCAATCTCATCCATTTATTAACAACATCTAAAACTGACAGTCAAACACAGAATATTTCAAAGGATATGCTTTTTTGTGGCCGAATCAGGTGAGGTGAAGCGCTGGTTTCTTGAACCAATAAAATCTGCATATGCCGAAGTGCCATCATGCAGTGCATGTGGATTGACGGCATCCTGAAGAAACACCTGCTTTGACATGCTGCAACCAACAAATAAACACTCATATACATCTTGTTGCATAATGCACACGCATTCTGAACTGAAATGGAAAGCACACTGTGAAATTCATTAACTCTGTTAGGCATTCTAAGAAATCCAGGCAGAATATTACAATGAAGTACCACCACCACACCACAACCGTTTTATGGCCCCTTTCTGGGACCACCTAGGTGACCCGGTGCCAGAAGAAAGTTTCTTCTGGACTTCATGGTGCTAGGGAGGTCAACAAGAGGCACACACACCGACAATCCAGGTGGGCGCCACTCCATCCGGACTAATCAGCAATCCACCTCCATCCATTCCCCCCATTTTTATGCCAGATGCCCTTCCTGCTGCAACCCTCCCAATTTATCCTGGCTTGCGACAGGCACAGGAATATGCTGGACTGCATACCCCCGTGGCTTGGTACTAAAGAACAAATATACAAACAAGAATATAATGCAGGAAACAAAAAAGAAATATTTTTGTAAATGTGTAGTAACAGGTTACAACTAGATCATAAAGACCAGGTATGAAAAATCCTGTAAAGTAAAAATGGACAAACTTAGCAACCTTCAAACTTGACGGAACTACACAATATATAAACTACATTGTGCCTCGAATTTATCAAGGTTGAAAGGATCCAATTCCACAGATTAAGCTGTATGGGTTTGCAACTTAGCGACTCCAAGGAGTCAAAATTTGTACGAGGAAAGCAACGAAGCAACAAACAACTTAGTAGCAAGTGAACGGCAAACACAACTGACCTGATAGACAAGTTGTTGCCGAAACATGAAGCGCCATTCAGATTATAAATCACACGATCACACGCTTCTCGATCACCCATCTGAACCATTGCCGAGCCCTCCATGGTTTTCAGAAATTTCACCTATGCACAACAGCACACATTGCCCAGCTGAGTCTGATTCACAGAAAAAATCACTGATATCCACGAGTGTCTAAAAGCAGTGCGTGTGCTCACAAGAACAATACAATTACAATACACGCAGTCGTAACATGTTCCAGAGCAAGCTTTCTTTACAGTTATCACATCCATTTTAATGGTCATTTTCATGGTGGTTGCAGATTAAAACCTCTGAAATAACCATCATAGGTTTTATAATGGGCCAGCTATCCTTCTCGTCTTCCAACCGACAGTGTCAAAGCACTGAAGGAAACACAAAGCACTGACCCTAACCAGTGGCCTGGCCTCATTATTTCTTCATCCACCACCAGACTTCTGTAAGAAGGAGTGTTGCTCCATTTACACCACAACCGTCTTACGGCCCTTTTTCTGGGACCACCTAGGTGAGCCGGTGCCAGAAGAGAACTTCTGGACTTCATGGTGCAAAAGGAGATTAACAGAGGCAAACACACCGACCATCTGGCTAGGCGCCACTCCATCCGGACTAACCAGTGCCCACCTCCACCATTCCCCCATATTTTTTTACAGGCCGGATGCCCTTCCTGCCGCCCAACCAACAGTGTCAAAGCACTTGCAGGCAACTGGCGCATTCAGATTAGGGAGAAGATGCTAGAGTTCTCCTCAGCGGTGTTAGCTGCACCGTCTCTGTATCTTAGTTGCTGTGTTTACAATGGCTGTCTAATGCCAGTACCGGCAGTTATTGTATGATAGCTGCATGACATATCAGCAATGACAATATTCATCTGTCGGCTAAGAGTACATGTCTCTGGATGTCAACTTTCAAACAAAATGACATCTGACCTAGATACCTGGCCTCTGGTTCACCCTGACACTAGGTCAAATCTCATGGTTAAGGTCACAGCTCAAAGTTCAAGGTGACGGGATGAACAAATCTGGTTACGAATGCAGTCAACTGAAAGTGAAGTTGGGAAAACCAGTTATGGCACCGTGGCTGAAAAAAACACCTGAACCGGAAACCATAAATGACAGTGACAGCCAGCCAAAAATTCTTGACGTGCAAAACATGTTACTGAAGTGGTCGTGTGACCACCAGTGAGGGCTCTTCTAGTTAGCTTCTTGTTCTTGCAGTCATAAGGAACTTGGACATACTTGTGATCACGGCTGAATCAATTTACACTGAGTAAAGCATGGTAGTCATTTTGGCAACATGGTTTCCAGCCAATTACTTAGGTTGGTACTAAAAAGAACTAAACCTACAACAACAAAACCGGACATATACTAGTAA
>Ga0209259_1000435_pt1 | contig 12267 bp, 10 predicted proteins | sample WorMetGr2BELIZE1_FD_187417 | JGI IMG/M metagenome (GOLD analysis project Ga0209259, IMG submission 187417) | Marine gutless worms symbiont microbial communities from Max Planck institute for Marine Microbiology, Germany - Inanidrilus... ...
GTTATTGTCATTAGTAATATATGAGTGATTAATTATAGTTTACGTTATAAACTATTTCATGTGGGGCATGTATGTAAAGGTTTAATTTTTTTCAGTTTTATTTTGTTCGCCGCCTCTCTCTGTCCGCCTGCTATTACTTACTGATTCGCAAAAGACTGGAAATGACTTAACTGCCATGACGACAAGAATGCCAGTTGCTTACTGATGGTTGATGAGTCAGATATGAAAGATTTTTGGAAAGAAAAGTGTGATGTGGGTCATTGCCACGAAGGTTTTGTAGTAAATGTTTACTATATATACCGTATCAAAAGATTGATTGAATGAAGTTTGAGATCTTATCACTATACAGAAAGTCCGGAGCTTGTCTTGTTTTGATGATTGGCAAATCTCCAAAGGAGTATCACACCGACTCTTGATTGAGGAATTTGATGAAACCAGAAGTGCAACTGAAATTTGATATGTGTTCTTATGAACCAGATCAGTGAAATTCCATCTCAATAGACGTTCGTCATGAGCATTCTGTGCAGAGGCTTGCTTTTGATGCTTTTTACCGCGCGCCGCGTCTCGGGAGTCGTAATTCTGTCTGTCTGTCTGTCTGTCTGTCACATATGTGCTTTGCGACTAATCCAAAGAAGCTACCTGCGATATATTTATACCACATGAAAGGGCAATCCTTCTAGTTTTCTGACACCAAAGATCTCGGCGAAATTCCAACGGGGTCACCCCCAACGGCGGCGCCAAATAAAGGTGGGGTAGGTTAAAACGGCGATTCTGCGACCAATATCTGGCTATATCTCACAAACGGTGCAAAACAGGGACATAGTCACTATGGAACACTAATAGGAACTCGTATGTGCTCTATGGATTGGTGCTATTTCCAGTGACCTTGAGTGACACTAACTACCCCAAACCACCCCGTTTTCAACATTTTGTATCGTCTTTCAAATCCTCGTAGTGAGTGTAGATAGAGACTTCAAATTTGGTAGGTAGATTGTCGGTAGCAATTGCTAGCCGTGGATGGTAAGGCATCCCTGAAAGGGGCGTGGTTAAGTCACATGAAGCATTTAAATTTTGGCAGGCACAACCATATCTCTGGTGGAAAGGCTGATCATCTCAGGCGCTGTCAACTTAGTTCGCCGGTGACTGTCATAAACTTCTGAGGGTCGGCGGCAATGTTATCACATCCACCGTCGAGATCTGTATTCAGCAGCTAGGCCGAGCAGAAGAAATAGTTTTTACCGCGCGACGCAGCTATGCTAGCATGGTTTTGGGAATTGTAATTCTGTCCATCTGTCCATCGGTCTGTCTGTCCATCTGTCACACGCGTGCTTTGTGAATAATCCAAAGAACCTACCGGCGATATTTTTATACCACATGAAAGGGCAATCCTTCTAGTCAAATGTGATTTTTCGTACAGTTGTGCAGCAGCTGACAAGATTTCAACTGACTTAAGGCATCGCGCGGTCCCTCTGCGATGGCTGAGCTACTTGTAAATTTTCTTGAACTGGCGTTCTTTTCTAGAGGTACTCAAGATTCGACCATGTTCTCCAAAAGACAACCTCCAGGATAACTGGAGCAGGTTTTTAGAAACTGGATGCTGTTCCTGTCACCCAGCCAGCCCTGTAAAAGCACTGACACACACACACATTATTTTAATGTGTGTAACTTTATTTTAATGTGTGTAACTTGTGTTGGTAGGCACATTATATCATGCACGAAACCTTGACTTTGGAGGAGAACTTGGGTAAATATTATACAATCTACTACTAATTTTTGTTTTGCTGGTTTATGCATTCTTACTTAACTTCTGCTTACCCGCATATGGCTAACATTAGGTTTTGTTAAATATTTCTGTTTGGGAGACCTTTAAGGGACTGTTGCACAAGAACGTTTTCCGGGTACCGACCACAACCAAGCTGCGTTGTCAAAGGTCTTAGAAACTAAAATACTGCGAGGTCTAAGCATATAAAGAAAGTCTGCTTTATTTTTAACAACAGTGAGATAGTGAGAGACATGAACAACACTGAACTGTATGTGTCACTGATCAACTGACTATCTGCCAGTGTCAATGTTGAAGTCAGCTGCCGACGTGATGGGGCCGCTGATCACGCGGTTGGCCAATTTGTCATTCAGTGAAGGTGTCGTCCCGTCTTCATTGAAGTGTGGTCGAGTGACACCGTTGCTGAAGAAGCCTGGACTAGATAAGTCGGATATGTCGAATTTGAGACCGGTGACGAATTTGAGCACCTTGTCTAGGCTGATGGAAAGGCTTCCTCTTCGAAGACTGCGGCCTCATATCATGTCAACAGAGAATTTCAGCGACTTTCTGTCAGCATACAGACCTGGCCATTCCACTGAAACAGCACTGGTGAAAGTGATCAACGATGTCATCACTGCAGCGTGCCAGCAGCGAGTCACCTGGCTGCTGTCACTTGATATTTTGGCTGCATTTGACACATTCTACTTAGTCATCTTATGTCGGATTTTGGTATCACTGGTCATGCTGTAAACTGGTTGCGGTCCTTTGTTACAGATCGTACTCAATATGTAGGTATTGGAACTGCTCGTTCAACAGTAGTCAACTGTATATCTGGTGTTCCTCAGGGCTGCGTCCTGGGGCCACTTCCGTTTGCTCTGTATTTGTCACCGATCAATAACATTATAGCCACGCATTCTGTAAGCTACTATCAATATGCCGATGATACGCAGTTGTATGTAGCTCTGTAGCCTAACACAGATGTGACATTTAAACCAATCTCGGAGTATACCGACGATGTCAGTCGATGGTTCTTGGAGAACAAGCTGCTTCTTAACCCGTCGAAAATGGAAGTGATGCTGTGCGGCATGCAGGTGCAGTGTAACAAGGTGAACACCTCTGGTGGAGTGGAAGTTGCGGGCACTGCTGTCAAGCTTGATCCATCCATCAGTATGAATCGTCATGTAACCGAGTTGGTGCAAGGCTGTAACTACCACATTCGTGCGTTACGACATATTTGTCCGTTGCTAACGCTGGAATCTACAAAGGTGGTTGCGTTCGGCATTGTTGCCACGTGCCTTGACTATTGCAATTTGCTCCTGTATGGCACATCCAGTGATAATCTCCGGAAGTTGCAGGTGACACGGAATGCACTGGCCAGAGTTGTATGCCAAGCTGCGAGAACATGCAGTGCCACTGAACTGCGTCGCCAACTGCATTGGCTACCAGTGAAGCAGTTTTGACTTACAAGGCGAGGCAGAGCGGAAGTCCGTCTTATCTGGCATTTCTCATTAGTGACTATGTGCTATCTCGTTCACTGAGATCGTTGGACAAACTGCTGCTTAGCCGTCCTTACACATCCCTGTCATGGCGGCGGACAAGGCATTTTCTGTTAGTGCTTCAAAGGTCTGAAATGACTTGTCTTTTAACTGTCGTGCTGCAACTTGTGTCAATAGTTTTAAATGCAATCTTAAACGCGAACTCTTTTACACTGCATACGCTGATCACTCCCAGTAACAGTCGCCTCTCGCGCCTCCAATTCCAGTTTTCTGCTTGGACTGATCGGCGCGTTACAAATTGGTTTTGTATTTGTATTTGAACCAGGATAGAGATAAGTAGTATAAACAGTGCTGCTAGCAACTTTCAATGCATTTTTGTTCACATTGCTTGCATTTAAAAAAAATTCCTACTAAATTTTCCTCTGGTATCTTATTGAACCCTTTTGCAGCAGCCATAAGTGTAATGCTGAATGCTGGCCCCCATTTATTATGGCCACCGTATGAAATAGGGCAGGCCATTATATTTTTGCCATGTGGTTTCTTTTTTCTTTCTTTCTTCCTTTTTTCCTCGCCTATTCTCAGCGGTCGGAGATTGGATGTCTACCATACTTCTACACGTGGTGTGGCCTTAGTGCGAATTTAGAATGCAGGTCTGAAATCTGCTGCACGCAGCTCGCTAAAAATACAGGACGCAAAAAAATCGCCATCTGAGCACCATCGCACAACTTTGTCGGGCTATATCTTCGCAACTAAGGCACGTATCGACAATCAGAAAAAAAAACTCGCTAAACAGCAATATCTCCTCCACATGTCCTCGCAGTATGGTGAACATTGGCCCACTACCGGCTCAGATTTTGTCGACAGTTCGGGGCACCCCAGCATATTTCAACGGATTTTGCGTCTTCGCTTTGTTACTGCACCGACGTCGCTCAATGGAGGTCAACCAAACTGCACGTTGTTTGGCCATCTCCTGGGCTGCTGCACTATATATACATTTTTTGGGGCTCTTGCCCCCTAATGGAATTCTGCCAGATGCAAAATTCACTTTGCGTCCAAGTCATGCGTTATCCTATATTGACAGCGTTACTACACGGCACTTGAGCAGTGGGCATCGGCTAAACTTTGCGGCATCGTACAAGAAATGGAATTAAGGAACTTTCGCAGATGGCGCCACCTATATTCAGTAGGCCGGCCATCACGTTAGGCATCGGCCACATTCTAGTTGTTTTTCAATTGCAGTACGCAATACTGATGTATCTGGCTGCCCGCCAACTTTATAGCCCTACGTGTATATGACGAGTGTACTCGTCATGCGCTTTGCCGACTCCACCTTCCATGACGAGTCTTACTCATCCTCTGCAGCGAAAGGGTTAATGTCTCAGTGATTTTAGACTGGCCAAAAGTCGTTTTTCTGCTTATGGCGGTGACGAAAAGTGTTGCCATACGTGAGTTTTACTGTCAGCCATAACTTTGCAAAACTCAGTTACCACTTACAGCTAGAAGCAAAACCGACACTGAATTTAGTTGCAAACCAAGAGACTAGTGATGTGCTTGTAACTTACTGGAAGTTACAACTCATTGTAAGAATGGTCTCACGCATTCACAGCGTTATGAAACACTAGGCAAATAGTCTGGCATTGTTAGATCTGTTCTGTTTAACAGGCATTCGAAGAACCACACTTCGCCACTGCCGGAAGCACTTCGATCAGTCGTCATCACCGTGGACTGGCAGCGGAAGAACAAGACTGTGTTCAAGTCTGTTAACTTCGCCGGTCACATCGGCATTCTTACAGCCGTCAAACCGGTTGGTTTTTCACAGTTCATGCAGTTGTTTTCTTAGCAATATGAGTACTTAGAATTCAGAATTTTAAAATAGTAAACTTTCTTTTTTTTGCTGTAATTTGTGTCGACAAGTGGTGCATTTCAATTGAAAATGCCCAATTTTAAGTTACTGTTTTAAACAGCATTTTATTCATTGGTGGTAAACTGAAGCTACGTTTGTTGCTTTTAATTGCAGGGTGCTTTCACTTTCTCACTGAATGAACGACGTAGCGTCTTTGATGGCGGCTACATTGGTTTGTTTTCTATTGCAAATAACTTTGTTGTGGATAAAGAGACATTTATCGAACTGTTTAAATGAAAAAATGAAACGATTTAAGCCAGGTTACATCTCGGCTGCCTCGGATGCAGTTAATAATGCCACGTTATGATATTGCGCTGAGAACAGTTTTGGCGTTACTGACCAGGTGCTGCTTTGGCTGCAGTGAGTCGTTTATTGTAGTTGTCATTATGTGGCGTGAAAATCTATGGTTGTGTCATATGCTGCTGTTCATTTGAGACCTGTGCAAACACTACCTAACTTCTGGCAACTGATACATTGTAGGCATTATCAAGTGGCTGTTGGGAGACCGCAGTGACAGTTGGGTCTCGTTTTTGACTCGGCAGACACTAGAAGACGCCACCAGTTATGAGCAGGCCAAGCTGCTGCTTACCAATACCACAGTGCTCGCACCTGTGTATTTTATTCTTGGCGGCACCAAGTCACATGAGGTGAATTGTTTCTGTGTGCATGATGGCACAGAAAAACCAGTCTGTTGGCTGCTGTGAGTCAAAGCAGTGTCACATATTTCACAAGGTAGTGTCGCAACACGTTTAAGATGTATTGGGATATTTAATGACGACTTTGTTGGAAATTTGTTGCTGAGAATCATGGTAAAAAATTTTGAAAATTGGACAGCATTTGAAAAAGTTTTGGGGAAGAGTATAATGCTGCCAGGAACAAAATTTTGACTCACAGTGCCAGTGGCTTGGTTTTTGTACCCCGCTGTACTTCGTGGCCTCATTGATAAAACGTTAGAATTGTGACATGTAAGGCTGCTCATTTTGCACTGTGGAAATGCATCGTATAGTCAAGTGATCTGTCAGTGTTTTAGAATATTAAGTTTTTAAATTTTAACATGTTAAAAAATGTTTCAGTTGTTGTTAAGTTTTTTTATCAAAGTTTCACTACGTATTGAGCTGTTTCACAGACTTTTAAAACATAAGAAATGTAGCATTTGTATTGTTTAGAACGTAGAATTTGCATAATCTGATAAAATAGTTAGCACTTTGTCGAAAGAGAACGCATGATTCACTTGTGGCATGCATACGCATTTGCACGTGTGTCGAGTTTACTTTGCAAATCCACATTTAAAGAATGCGTTTGTTCACAGGATCTGTAAGTCTGAATTTGTTATAAATTTAGTGGATCTTAAGCTGTGAACGGAGTGTGCATGTGTCCAAGTGTGCAAATATAGTGCATCTGTTAATGCCGCGAGTGTTGTAAAAATATAGGCTTGTGTCGTAACACGATCCCGAGAGAAAGCCATTGATGTGTGGGACATTGGTGTATCTGGAAGAAGGTGGTTCATTCTGGAGACAAACTATGATCACTGGAAACCACCTCCTGTCACCGACAATCGACGTGCTCTGGCAAATCACTGTATGGACAAGATGAGGCAGCAGGTTTCATTCTTGTATATTACTACTACAACTGTTCTCTGTTTTTGTTTCTTGGATTTACTCCAGGTTCGGTCAGATCTTCCAAAACCGAATCTTTGGAATTTGTTGGGCAGTTTTTTGCATGCTAGGTGCCATTCTCCTCACCCAGGCAATGACGTTGTTCCTGTGGGCATTCGTGCTGATGCTCTCGTTCAGCAGCCATATGCAAATGATGAGTCCCTTCACCAGAATGTTCATCTGTAGTCGTCGACATTTTTGCCAGATGTTTGTTGTACCTGAGGAGCTGCCTAAGAATAGCTTTTGAGATTGCTGGACTGTTACAGGTGCCCTTCCTGATATGATATGCAGTCAACATTATCACGGCCATGCCACTGAGAAAGGAAGAAATAATGGCAGCGAATGAAGCACTAATGTATAGTCATAATACAAAATTGTTTTTTTGGTTCACGGCCAAGTGACCATTATTTTCGTAGTGTCTGTCTGTTTGTCTGTTTGTCTGTTTGTTTGTCTGTCTGTTTGTCTGTTTGTTTGTTCAGAGTTTTTCTTAGCCGTCTTCGATCCGATTTGGATCAAACTAGGACACATGTTACATGTCCGGGTCTAGTTGTGTCCCCTAGAATATAGGGGCTGTGCGACCCCTGGGGGCTGGATGACCCCAAAAAACTTGTATTCTTAGGGGTTTTGGGGCGGCCGTGAACCGCCATAGCGTAGCTGCTAGTTTATTAATTACTTGGCTGATTTATGTACTGGCTGGTGTGTGGCCACTCTATAAAGAAACCTACAAAGTTTTACCATAGCGTGCCACCTTTATAACCGTAATTATGTGAGATTTACTGATATTGTTGCAGAAGGTTGGCTTTGCTGGATTGTTTGATGTGCTGTCAAGCATACCAGTGCTGAATAAGGTGAGTTGTGCTGTCGGTTGATTACGATCATTGACTGAAACACTGTAAAACTGTGATTACATTTCGCGTGAGTCATAGATGATGCGAAGTGTGTTGTGGTCACGCATGTCTGTGTGTGTGTGTGTGTGTCAGTCTGTCCACGGCAGCATACCTACACTATTGCACGGACCCGGATGTAACTTGGGGGAGCGGTAGGAAATGCCCCATAGTTGTGCACTATTGGGCGGATTTGCAATCGGTCCACGGGTTGCGTTGCTATGGCAACATAACGCGAACGCAAAATGTTAGCGAGTACATGCTTGTACTCGCTCTATGCATAGTTTTTTTTGTTACTACATTTAGCGACTTCGTCATGTGCATTAATGTGTAAGTTAGTCGTCCTTGTTATATCGAGTCTGTTTAAAGTCATAAATCAGAGTCTTTGAAGTTTGGACATTTGGTCGTAGTAAAGAAAATAATTTTATTATTTTCTCAGACTATATGTCAGGCCTGGAAGCTTTAAATGGATTTAAGTTAGAAAAATATTTTGTGCATAATATTATCAAACACTACATTTATCTCGCTAACAGTGGCAAACCAGTCATCTTGTGCTGGATACCAAGCATTGATAATTGTACTATTATTGATTTTATCAAAGAAACCAATTTTTGTCACCAGCTGTAATGTCTGTTACTTCAGTTTTATATTAGCCTTATAGCCTTGGTTTTACACTTTAATTTCATCATTTGTTAGTTATTGATTTTATTTTATCTGGCTACATACTCTCACACTATCCACCTATTCATGGCACTAAGTAGCCTATATTGCACTGATGTGCCATTAAGAAACTACTCACTCAGTCAATGGTGATCAGTAGTCATTGATGTTGGTGAATAATGCGGGTGTCTGTTGTAGAAGACTGTATACACGACTCTAATGCAAGTTGATGCCGGACTGATGGAAACTTACATCCGATATTGTGCAGATCCGTGTAATCCGTCGTGAGAGTCACGTCGTTCCTGGCATGAACTGTTTTATTACTTTTAGCGGGGTTCTGTTTTGACTGCCATTTATTTATCTGTCTGTCTGTTTTTCTGTTTGTTAGTGGGATAACTCAAAGTTATTGGTGGATTTTCATGCAGTTTCGAGAATAGATACGAGAGAATTCCGTAATGTACACTAGATATCGTGGATGTCGTAAGATTACCAGTTGGTCAACGATTCGTCATGATTCAAGATGCTACAAAATTTGCAGTGATGCTACTGCTTTCACTTTTATAAAGAAGTAACACATTTGCGATACCTTAATGATATTGTGTCGATTTCAGTGTGGTAGGTGCTCTGCCTAGTGCTGTCTAGTTAAGGTTAATTTTATTAAGTGCCTAAGGCTTTGTTGATGCAGTTATTTTGTGGTAATTAGATTCTGCTGTCAGATGACAGTCTTTGGAGCAAATGTTTTTACTAGGAGACTTTTTTTTACTGCTGTACCACTGTTCTTAACTCACTGTTGTGATTTAGCCATTATGACAGCACCATGAATGTTGTTGTTGTAAATAAGTAAGTAAGTAAATGATTTATGTAGTGCCGATCTACATAGCGTCTGTCGGTCTGTGCCACGGTCTCATCGAGCATTAACCCTTTATACCAGCGACAGACTGCGCTGCTATGACCGATATATCCGGTGTCTGCGGTTGTTGGCAGTTAAGCCATTAAATAGTCCACCGGCGACATACAGTCAGCAGGTATCAGTTTACTGCGATGGGTCGGGGGTGGTGTTGGACTGTGGACTGTGACTCGCATGCCATCGCTTTGTCTACAACTACACTACAGTTGTAGGTTACACGTCAGTCGTCGTGAGCTGCGTCGCTGCATCACTTGCGGCAATTATCATGTCAAGCCACAATCGCGCTTTGCGCGATTGTGGCTTGTATCTTAAAAAGAATCAGGGCGCGTTGGCGGGCGGGTCGCTAGGGGGTGGAAAAGGCTGACTGAAAGTAGTGCGTTTTGACATGACGTCTGAAAGTAAGAACTGGGTGGGCTTTGCGAATATTGGTAAGCAATGAATTCCAAATATGTGGAGCAGAGATGTGGAAAGCACGAGATCCAAAAGACAGGTTATGCTGTGGCTTTACAAGTTGGTGAGAACCCGATGAGTGTAGAGACCTGGTAGGCTGATAGTGTTGTAATTGGTCAGTGAGGTATGGTGGGCAGCGTGTATGCAATGCCTTGAAGGTCATAGTGGCGAGTTTAAACCGTATGCGCCATTCAAGCGGAAGCCAGTGGAGCTGTTTGAGGAGTGCAGTAGCAGAAGGTAAAGCACGTGAACGCCGATGGGTTACTACTTTAGCTAGTGAGTGCTGAATTCAACGACGTACCGTATAGGATAGAGTTAACATAATCAAAACAGGATGAAACAAGCGAAGACGCCAAAGGGTATGAAAGGTAAGTCATATGAAGAGAGATTACAGAAGTTGAACTTATGGTCGTTGGAAGAAAGAAGAAACAGACAGGATTTGACGATTTCTAAAGGATTTGGCAGGATGAGGCCTGAAGAACTATCTCAATTCGATGATAGAGGTAAAGGTACAAGAGGTCAATGCACGCGGGACAATAGAAGATGCATGCTGGACAGTAGAAGACGTTTTTTTTTCTAATAGAGTAATAAAAAGGTGGAACCAGTTGGACCAGGAGGCAGTCGATGTGACTAGCATCAATGCCTTTAAAAGTAAATTAGATAGACTTAGATATACTAGGATGGGCTTTTTCATGGACCATTCCTCTGAGCCGTAGGCCTGCTGGTGGAATCTCTGCTAGTGAGGCCACACAAGGTGAGTAACAAGGTCAGTATAACTGCTAGGCAACAGAGACAGGTAAAGTTGCGTGTCATCTGCATACTGCTGCTGATGAACTTGGTGTGACTGATCAATAGTGAAAATAGGTGACGTGTATATCGAAAAAAGCAGCGGTCCAAGGTCAAAGCCTTGGGGGCGCTGACGGAACATGAGGTGACAGCCTGACAGGAGACAAATGTGAACCGATATGCACAGACTGAGTCCTATTGGTCAGATAGGACTGGATCCAGGAGTGTACACTGCCAGCGACACCGAAGCTATAACTGAGGCGTTTAAGTAAAAGGGTGTGATTATCGAGCGATATGAGTAAGGTCGTTGTTGTGCCTGTTATTGATGTTGCTGTTATTTTGGCTATTTGCATTTGGGTGTAAAGGCAGCAATTCCATCTCTTGCAGTAGTCAGTTAGTTGTGAAAAAGCATCAGATAAAGATGACCACACACACATACATTCTGTGCTTGCCATGTGCTTTCTACATTTCGCGTGAGGCGAAATGTATAGTGGTCACGACCATCTGTGTGTCTGTCTGTCCCTCGCCACATTCCCAACCACTGCACGGACCTGGATGTAAGTTGGAAGAATGACAGGGGGTGCCCTTTAGTTGTGCACTATTGGGCGGATTTGCAATTGGTGCACGGGTCTCATTGCTATGACAACATAGCGCCGAACGCGAAATGTCAGCGAGTGCTTGTACTCGCTGTATGCCTGGTTTCATAATAGTGGTTATATTTTGGAGCACCTTTTGTGAGTTTATACTGTATATGTATGCCAGCGTTAGCATAGTGCTTGTTGCTTTATGTGAATTACTTGCAGACTGCATAAAGTGCCCTTTTGTTTTAAGTGTCCATAAAATGCAATTTATGCTACAAGTTACTTTTAAATGTGCAATATTATTGTTATGTAGTTGTGCTCTGCACAGTGTTCTTTTTATTTCCGTTTAAAAACCATTCACTTGTTGCACTTTGATAAAATTTATACTGCTACAACTACTTTCATGTATTAGTTGTCAGTTGCTTTATTTCTGTCTAATCCTGTTCATGCAATACTCTGTGGAGACGGTATGGGTAGCACCGTCAAGAACCTAGCTGCGTCATCCTAATCCGAATGCACTAGTTGCCAATGGCGAGGGCATGGGATCAGCAAAACTTTGCTCCAACAGAATTCTTGATTTCTTAACTGGGGAATGCCAGCTAACATAGGTTGACCTATGTAATGGCCTAAAATGGTTGTGTGTGTAGTCGAGTTACTGCTGGTTTGGTTGACTTGCAGTTAGTTCAATTTTATGGTGTACTTCCTTTCGGTTTTGATATTTCCATTGTGTTTTTATCGAGTTGTGTGACATATTTCATTAATTGAATGTACAGGATGGCACAAAAACGGGTCAATGGCGACTGTGAGTCAAAAGGTGTCGCTGTGCTTTTACCTGAAACTTTGCCAGATGCTGTCCCATATTTTCAAAATTCTTTCACTGTGAGACTGATAGGGTTGTTAAATTACCGGTAATATATGTTGGTGGTAAGTTACCGGTAAAGTTACCGGTAACTTACCGGCCTTTACTAGCCCGTTTGGGTCATCTGGCCCTGGTATTATAAGGGGTGGGACAGTCATTATGACCAAATATCTTTCTAGCAATCTCATTATTACACAGTGAACATTTCTTAGACATGAAGTTTGCGACGTTGGTGTGTAATTAGTATCGTTTTGTTGTTTGGAAATTATTATTATTGTATTCTGCTTATAGGCCTTTATGTTTACTACTAGATTCGAAGTCTAGTAG
>Ga0209259_1000436_pt1 | contig 12253 bp, 8 predicted proteins | sample WorMetGr2BELIZE1_FD_187417 | JGI IMG/M metagenome (GOLD analysis project Ga0209259, IMG submission 187417) | Marine gutless worms symbiont microbial communities from Max Planck institute for Marine Microbiology, Germany - Inanidrilus... ...
AATTTTGTGGACAGCAGTTGTGAGGTTTTTGTTGCTGCGAATGCTGAAAGTAACAACCATTTCAAAGGTTGCTTGGGTGAAGTGCGAATAAACTCATTACTTCTACCATTCTTCGCGCGCACAGAGCTTGCAAATGATACATCTACAGAACGGTTTGATGTCGTGCAAATGCATGATGTTGAAATTGGTTGCCATGGTGATGACGTTTGCAGTTACACGAATTGTCTAAACAACGGGACGTGCCAAGACGTGTGGAATGCACATGTCTGCGAATGTGCTGCTGGGTTTAATGGAACATTCTGTGAGGAGAACATTGACGAATGTGCCGCTGGTAACCAGTGTGAGAATGGTGCAACTTGCGTCGACGGCATTGCTTCTTACTCCTGCATCTGTCCTGATGGGTTCTCTGGACCACTGTAAGAGCCTTGATAATACTCTTTAGCCGAACTTCTTTGATGTGTTCAATATAAGAGTCCTCAAGTTAAGAATATACGAGAAGTTATAAGCCTGTCAGTGTAATTTTGGTAGATTCAATGATGCTTGGTATATTATTAGTTTTTATGACATTGTCTAGAAGTGCTTTGGTAATTACCTGTGTATTGTTCCATCATATAGTTTAAGTTTACCATTTGCTTACCTAATTTTTTCTCACTGGAAATTTTGTAGATAAATTTACATTCGTGTAATGTTTCTAAGTGATGGTAGTCTTGATGGGTATTTATTAACTCTTTGTTTGCACTGAAGACAGCTTGTATCTCTGTTGGCTCTTTCTCTGACCGTAACTGTGACAGTTGCAGTTGGATTTTGGAGTTAATTAATGTATTCTGAGACCGAGGCCAAGGCCTAGCAACGACAAAGTTAAATTATAACCTGTTGATCTGTTATTGTGTCACGATGTGATGTTTACTGAAACAGACAAGTGCAAATAAAGTTACGAGAAGTAGCAGTGTTTAATAAGCGGCATGTCATGTGCTGTTGCAGGTGTTCGGAGGACATAGATGAATGTGTGTCTGAGCCGTGCCAACATGATGGTGTTTGCATTGATCGTGTGAATGGCTATGAATGTAACTGTACAACCAACTACAGTGGACTCATTTGTGAATTTGATGTCAGTAAATTTGCAGTAAATTTACAGTGTGTGCAGGCACAGTATGTGCTATCATAATTCTGTCTGTCCGTCCATCCATCCATCCATCTGTTTGGCTATCATAATTGTGAGTCCTGTCAAAACAGCTTAACACATTGTCATACTTTATTTCACTAGCCTGCCTGGTAACCCCATGTTACAGAATGCTAATATGAAGTCATATGTAGTTGATCAAATGGTGACATTGCCGATAAACTTGAGTGATGATTTAAGTCATTTAAGATACTTTGAATCTCTCACTAATCAAAATCTCGAGAAATACAGTATATACACCGTGTCCCAATGAAGTGATGCCAAAATTCAAAATCCATTTGTTTTAAGTACAATATAACTCAACTGAAATAATATCATTTTGATAAGTACACTAATTACTGTTCATTTCACTTAAACTATACAAGTTTCAACAAAATATACAGCTCAGTTTCTGAGATACTAAAGTTTAACAAGTATCAGCTGTCACTGATGAACCTGCGCTGTGTGCTGCATCACGGTAAACATGCTGCAAACAAAGGTAGACACTCGGTGTGATAAATTTGCGACTGAACTAAGTTGACAGCGCTTGTGACAGTCGATGTTATCAAGTTATAGCGAATTATTTGTTGAAATTTCAGGGGTGCTGTGTCTGTCTGTGACAGCCATGCTTGTTGTGTGAAAATTGCTACATTATCACTTTTCTGTGCAATTCACAGCCATTCCATTTTTCATTTCCAGATAATTAATTAGTCTATCTATTAAACTGTGAAAAAATTCAGTGTATTAAGTTATATTGAATGTGGTTGCTGAATCAGAAAAAAACTATGTTACTTGCACGCACGTATTTAATTGATGAAGGTATGTTGTATTGTAAAACTGCATAGCTAGAGAAACATGTTTGTGGATGTGCTTGTAGTTAAGAGAAAACTGTGATGCTGAACCGTGTCAGAACAATGCAACATGTATATCAGTACCTACAGGCTATCTGAGTGTCGTATGTATCCTTTCTTCATTTGTTACACATCTGTGTTATAATCGTCAGATCACATGTACACTCGATTTTTTTATTTTGACATTTCTAACTGCAGACGGGACGTAAAACCTTAACTCAATCGATCGACACAAAATCACCGACTTGTGTCATTCTTTTTTCATGCATCACTTGACTCCTGATAAAGAGCTGCTGTGTCCTTCAATGCCTGCTGTTTGATGCCAGTACTCATATACACTGTGTGTAATACCATAATACTAATAATAGTAAAATAGTAACTGTCATGATATCAATGTAGACCTGTGAAACTGTGTGAAAAGGAGACGTTCAACTGTTCGTGTGTCTCGGGGTATTATGGCCGATACTGTGAGCATCTGATGGACTTGTGTAATGGTAGCGACTGTCGTCATGGTGCTACCTGTATACCTCTGTATGACAGCTTGTCGTACAGGTGTTACTGCTCACCTGGTCAGTCACAAACCCAGTTAACTATTCTTAGCATTCCTAAATATATTATTATAGTTATTATTGCCGTTTTTAAAGTATTATGTTCGTTTAAAAATGTTTAGTGACAGATATACAGTATAGGACTTCATTTCCTGATATCTGCACAGGCTTGTTACACATTGTATTTTATCTGTTTTGGTATTTTTAGCTAATTAATTTTACTGCTTACTGTGATTGAATGAAAACCTGTACTAGGGACATAGCAGTGTGTTCAGTTTTACGTTAAAATAACATTCATGCATAAGTAAAAGGTAATGTGGAAGATGGTGTATTGACATGAATTTGACTTTTGTTTGAGATTTTGCTGTTGGTAGTGATAGCATTTGTGTGATTGTAGGCTACACGGACACACATTGTGAGACAGAAATTAATGAATGCCTGTCAGATCCATGCCAAGGTCGAGGCAACTGCAGCGACTTACTTGATGCATTTAACTGCTCTTGCTACTCAGGTCTGGTCCAGTTTATTCTGATTTGTATTTCACGTGTATCAGCTTCTGTGGCACTAAATGATGATGATGATGAGGGGATTTGTAGAGCGCGTCATAAATAGTCCTCAGACGCGCTGCCGATCAGCCAAACAGATGGGCCTTCAGATGTCGAGCGAACGTCAGAGGGGAGAGAGTTCCAGTTCGCAGAGTGGCTGGTAAACTGTTCCAGATGACTGGGACAGCAACCGCGAAACTTCTCATCCCCAGCGTGGTCGTTGTCCTGGGTGCAGATAGCATCCCAATTTGAGTGGACCGAAGATGTCTCTTGCCGGCGATGGCGTAGATTGCCAGACAGTTGTCAGCCAAGTATGTCGGCGCTAATCCGCGCAGGCACTTATAATGTGTTCATTATTGATTGTGTGCCATTGAGAAACTTCTCATTTACTTACATCATGTCCAGTCTGCATTGAAACCAGACCAGTATTACAAAAGTTGATCGATTTAAAATGTAGACAAGAAAGACAAGACGTATAGACAGCGACACTGAAATATGTCAGTGTTATAATAATTTAATTTATAGCATGCACTGTGTCGAGGAAATCTCGAATTGGAGGCACGGACAGTCACCAGGTGGAGATAGTTGGATTGAGTTATTGAGTGGCTAACTGACTAAGGAAGTGAGATTTAAACCGACATTTAAAGATAGCTGCTGTAACAGAAGTTTCGATAATGGCCGGGTTTCATTCCATATCTTGGGTAAACAGCAGCTGAAGGAATGCTGACCATACTTGGTATTCATGTATGGAATTTGAAGAAGTTGCTGGTTGCATCAGGAACAGCGTCCGGCTGAAATAGTACACAACAACAATAACCATTTAGCACCCTTGGTGGGCTGTTTCCAGAAAGTCGGTGGCAGGAACATGGTGCAGGTGCCCTGAGGCCATGCTGTAGATGAGCCTTAGACGAGCTGGTGGCAGGACGGCTGGTCCCCAGTACTGAGCAGCACACCAGGGCGAGAAATGATGCTAGTTCCTTCCTCGATACAGTGATTTGAATCCTGCCATATTTTGTTTGGAGCGAATGACGCTAATAGAGCCATCCACACTGATGATCCAACTGGATGCCAACTGATTTGGGTCACCAGTGCCTGCACCTCCGTCGTCCTCACCAGTTTTTGCACAGGATACTCATCCTGTCGGCTTGGGACAGGCAGTTGGCTTGCTTTGGCTGAGGGATTAATGCCGTAGAAAATGTTCCACTTTACAGTGGCATGCCTGAGTGCATGACGCATAAAACGGTATCGTGGTGTTTGTGTCACAGTTGTGAGTGGCTTGGTTTGTGTGATGTGCTGTGTAGGTTGGACAGGTGAACGTTGCGAGAGAAACATAGACGAGTGTGATCTGTCGCTGAATGACTCCGTGCCTCTTTGTCATAATGGTGGTGTATGTGTTGACACACCTGGCTCGTACACGTGTAATTGCACCAATACAGGTTACTCAGGTATGTCGTCAGGCCTTGTCTTGCTGCTGCTTGATTTGATACAGCTGCTGGTTAATGCTGTTGTTGTGATATTGACTTTGATTCATCCTGCATCTATGATGCACTGTGCCACGCACGAACGCCGTCACTGTCTGTCGACAGCTGCTAGTGCCATGGCCACACCGATGAGTTCCAACTCCCTCACTGTACTTCACCATGTTTGCCATAGTCTCCCTGGCACATAGAAGGGGGCATGGGATCCCTCTGTGAAATCTTCCCTTATTTTGGTATTGTGTAATTTGTGTTTACAGAATGTGATGGATGTTTAAGTGGTCTCAGTTCTGAAGGTGTTAAAGATTTTTTAGCAAGTCGTCATATCATTGATATAATGTTATAATATGACCAGCGTTAACTGTTATGTGAATATCGAACAAACACAATAACATTAATAACATTGTGGACCTACAATCAGTACTTTACCTCTGCAAAGCAAGATGGTTATGAGCTTGGTTCGATATTTGTTGATTTTTCTGTACACTCTCTGAGCAGGATTTCTGTAAAAACGTGTCATGGATTTTCATGAAATTTTTGAAAGAGAACAGTTGATTAGAGTTTGGGTGGTTTCAAAATTGGGAATTTGCACCCCTTGTTGAATTTTGCTCACATGACCAGAACCAAAATGTTGTAGACATCTTAGAAATATTGTGTTTTGTATATAAGACTTGTGTGTTGAAATATGAAAACTGGTGACCTTCAATGACCTTGAGATCACAGAACGTCTGAAATTTTTAAAATTTTCAATTATACCAAAATGACTGAGTGGATTGAGCTTTTTTTTGAGTGGGGCTACAATTGGCCAGGGCTGCATTATCTCCCAAAATGAGATACTTCCACATAACCTTACCACACAGTTTGAACTTGGTCATTTTTCAGCTTCTTCATTCCACGCTACTGGACAGCTGAGTTCAGGCCACTGTCTGTTTCTAGCCATATAAACGGCTGATGAATTTAACGATTATGAACTTAACCATTGCCCAGAATGTGGCAAGGTTTGTCACACTGAGGCAGAGCACTGCATCACTGCAGGTGATTGTAACACTTTGCCAGCCGTCCAGCTTTTTGCACTATCATCCATCTCAAAGTTTCAGTGTTCTTGGGCGAATCGATCACAGTGGTCAAGATGCACATTTTGATGTCGTCAACAGCAGGCGGCGGCCATAATAATAGTTATTGTCATAAAATTAAGCTCAGCATTTGTTGTAGTCGTCTGCTTTTTTATGGTCGCCCTATGTAACAGCGCAGACCATTATATTTTTACCCTGTGATTTCTATCTTTCTTCTTTCTTTCTTTTTTTCTTTCCTCGCCTAATCTCAGCGGCCGTAGATTGGATGTCTACCATACTTCCACACATGGTGTGGCCTTAGTGCGAATTTAAGATGCAGATCTGAAACCTGCTGCACGCGGCTCGCTGGAAATGCAGGATGCAAAAAAATCGCCAAAAATTGCCATCTGGGCACCATCGCACAACTTTGTCGGGCTATATCTTCGCAACTAAGGCACGTATGGACAATCCGAAAAAAACTTGTTAAGCAGCGATATGTCCTCCACATGTCCCCACAATATGGTGAACTTCGGCCTACTAACGGCTGAGATCCATCCGGTAGTTTGAGGCACCCCTGCAAATTTCAACGGGCGGGTTTCGCATCTTGGCAGCGTTACTGCATGGCATCTAGTAGCTGGCGTCAGCCAAACTTTGCGGCATTGAACAGAAGGCGCCACCTGCGTTCGGCAGGGCGACCATCACGTTGGGCATTGGCCCACATTCTAGTTAATATATGATTCCATTTGTGTCTGTCCTGTACAGAGTAGCTCATCTCCTGTAGGCTGGCTGTGTGCAGAGTACATCAATCTACAGTGTTGTCAGCCCACTCTGCGTGGCTGTCCTTTCCATCCAGTGATTTGATCTTCCAACTCATTCATTGTGCATATGCGTGCAAACAGCTACAATACCCTCTTCCGGGAATGAACGACGTTGTCATGTTGCAGCTGATTAATACACGTGATGTGTTGTGCTGATGTGTAAGGCGGCCGCTGTGAAGTTGACGTCGATGAATGTCAGATGAAGACGGCGGAGTGTTACAACGACGCGGCTTGCGTCAATGAGCCCGGCACGTACTTGTGCAACTGCTCACTCGGATACATCGGCAGGCACTGTGACACAGCCAGCTGTTCACTCGGCCAGTGTATCAACAGCGGAACGTGCCGTATTGACGACAGTGGAAGATGGTCTTGTGAATGTCCCGAGTTCTACACTGGTATGTTCTCTGTCACCGTCTTTTATCACTGCAGTGTTGTTATCCGTATAGTCCCATATCAGATGCAGACTTTGGATTAGCCATAACAGAATCCTTCATGTGGTTTTGAATAGGTTGAATAGGTTGATGTGTCGCCAGTGGCTAACAGGTATAGTGCCGTATCCATATATGTCGTGTGCATGACATATGTCGGTATACCCTTTAACCTTAGGCGACATATATGTCGCTTTACTTCTAAAAGGGTTAATTTGTTGCAAATATCTGGTCCCTTAAGTGCTTTGATGTTGTATTTTGGGTGGCAGGAAGCACATTCGGCCTGTAAAAACTGTGTGGTGAGGTACTGCCATGGTTATCTGTCTGGAGCAAGGTGCAAATGATTTGCATATGGTCCAGTTGATGCCACTGCCACCCCATCATCTCTTGCTTCAGTAAAATCCAGAATCGTTTACCTTTCTGGTGCCTGCTTACCCAGATTTTCTTAGAAAAAAGAATGTAGTAGTAGTTGTTGCAAATACCTGTTGCTAAATTCTTCTATTGAGTATTGGTAACAGACAAACCAGTACTTTATGATGTTTGCCATAAACAGACCAGAGTAATCATCCTTCAGTTGGCCTCTGACCTGAAGAAGGTGATACAACTAGCTGAACATGAGTAGCAGTCTGAAAAAGTTTGATGCAAACCTGGTATAATGTGACAGCTGATAGTGATTAACAATGACATAACCCTAATGTGCAATAGTTGTCTATCCAGTGCATTGGATAGACCCAGTAGTCAGTTTTTTCCGTCTGTCTGTCTGCCTGTCTGTCTGTCTGTGTGTTTGTGAACAGATCGGTTGTCGAACGATTACGTCCACAATTCTTTACCGATTATCACCAATTTTGCAGGTGGCTGAGAAATGTGGTTGCTTTGATGTCTGTTGTTTGTGAGACAAACCGGAAGTAGTTTGCCGATTTTAAAGGTGTGCAGATTCCGATTTCGGCAGTTTTCAGGCTCTGGTGACCACATTTTTCAACAGATCAGCACCAAATCCCATATACAGATAAAATTCAGCAATGCCGACCTTGTATTCAATGGTGAATGAAACTGGAAATAGAAATCTGATTTTAGAGATGTGCAGATTCCAGAGTCAGTTTTGATTAGTGCATTGTGGAACGATTAAGTCCGTAACTCGTTACAGATTTCGCCAAATTTTACACGCGGATCACATATGTAATGGATTCTACGTCTGGTGTTTCAGAAACCATAAACCAGAAGTAGATGTCCGAGTTTAGAGGTGTGCAGATTCGGATTTTCGCTGTTTTGGGTTTTGGGCTCTGGTTCATTGTTGTCGTCGTCAGCATTATTGTCGGTGTCAGACGATGGAAGGTGAAGGTGTTGTGTGTCTGTGTGTCTGTATGTGAGACAGGTGTGAGTTGTGAAGTCGTGGGTCCATGTGCCAGCCGTCCGTGTCATCCCTCATCAAGGTGTACACAAGATGGCGACAATTACACCTGTCACTGTCTCGACGGTAAATTTATTATTTGCTGACAGTGACATTCTTTCTGATAGACGTCTACTAAAGTACTGTTTTGCATTGTACAATGAAGTAACTGTCACTGACCAACCATCAGCACATTTGACTGATGAGATACCAAATACTTATGTGATCCTCCATGATAGCATCTTTCTATAAAAGTATTTATTTGTTAATTTTTCCAGAGGTTTTATTGGCAGTCTTTGGGGACAGGCTGAAGTGGTTATAAAATAGTTGTGTGTTTTGGTGTCAAATATTTGAAGTGTGACTTATGCTTTAATGTGCCATATGAGTGTGATATAGTCTTTACCGGTCAGTGCTGTGTGTCTTTAATTTATGTGTTATACGTGTGTGTGCTTTAGTTTCCAACATCTGTGTGATCTGTAGATGCTGCTCTAGCGTTGTTGCGTTCATAAATGGGGAACCGATAGTTGAGGATGTTAGTTATGTGACACTTGCTTAACACTGAGGCTGGTGTTTGTGTCACTGTGACGCAGGCTTCACAGGCCGGCACTGTGATGAAGACATCGATGAGTGTGAGGTGAATTCCACGCGGTGTCTGAATGGGGCAACATGCACCAACACAAACGGCTCGTTCCTGTGTATGTGTGCCGCTGGATACATTGGCCGCGACTGTGCACTGGATAACGAGTGCTACGGCGACAACAGCTACTGCGGCAACAGTGGCGCGTGTAGTTTCGACGTCAGAGAGAACAACACAGCCGTGTATTTTTGCAGCTGTGACCACGGCTACAGTGGTAACCGATGTCAACAAGCTCTGGTCAGTCACCATTTATTTATTTTTGTCATTGGTGTAGTTTTGCCCTTCTTGTTTTCTCTTCGTGTCCACGTGTGACGTTTTGATATAACAACTCCCTTGCGGTTCCCGTGTTTTTGTTTCACTTATTACTCCCCTCTGGTTCTGTTGTTGGCTGCCACGCTGGTTTCTTGCTATTGTTCTCTTCTTTTTCGCTTCTGATATCCTGTCATTCAAGCCATTTGATTGCATGCTTGCTTTTGTGGCCACCCCTTTCATAATCCATTTCCACATTTGTTTTTTTATTTACCTTACTTTGCACAAAATATTAATGTTGCAGATAATGCAAGGTGTTAGGGAGGTTACTGGCATGTAAGCTATTGGGACTGGATAAGGTGAACAATGGATGGAAAGTTGTTGCTGGTGGTAGGAACTGAAACAATACGTCCACCAGCCAGGAAAATTTAAGTTGTGTACTTTTGTGTACATTCTTTTGCATTTTTAATCCCACATTAAAATACATGTTTAACATAACCCTTCAGTGGGCACATCAGCTTCCACAGCAAGGGACCTGTGTATTGAGCACAGTAATTGGTACACTGGGTGGGATGTTACATATGGTACAATGATGATGGACAGGGCCCACCGGCCCTAGGCCGGTTGGCTGTACCAGTTGTTACGGCTCGCCTCATCAAGGGTCAGCTTCATTTAGCACTGCAGCTGCTACTTTGGTGTAACTTCTGTGTTGAGTGTTAGCTAATATAGTGTGTCAGTAACGTTCTAAGCTTTTGTGACTGCTGTTCTGTGACTTAAGTAACTTTATACAGTTGTCGGTATCACGTGTAAACACTGTAGTGAATGTCTTCTCAGCGTAATAGGATTGTAGTGTGTGTGTGTGTGAGCTCTTGAACTCGATAATGACATTGATGGTAATAAGCAGTGTTGGTGAGTGGTTGCCATGATTATGACTGTTAACCAGGCAAACTCCTGCACTGGCCTTCCCTTGCTTCACTACAGTGCCTTACGTGCTGTCCATGTAGTGTTGTTATTATGGGCTCGAAGAGCCTATATTGCATTTACTTTGGGGGCTTGTGGACATGTTTATCGGTTATAACTTTCCCAAACCGGAACCTATGTGGATGAAATCTGGAATATAAGTGTCAGGCCACGGTGCACACTCACACAAGAAAAATGGGGGAAATCACCCCAGGGGTTTTGCCTCAGGGTGCCAAAAAGTGTTTTGTTTTTTTTTGTTACCAATGCAATGTGGCCTTTCGGCCACTTATCCTGCACTGATTTCGACCATTTTTGAAACAACAGGTGTCAATTGCTTTACGCATGCATACACCGGTGAAAATTTCCAAATTTCTGCACAGGGGGTTTTCCACGTCCCAAAGAAAGCCCAAAATATGGTACTGTAGGGTGGTGTGCTTCTGCGTGCCGACCATCTCAAATGGCACAATTCCTGGCGATTGGAATCATTTAGGGGGCTAGTTGACAGCCAGTGATGTGCCTTTTGTAACTGAGTTTTGCTGGGGGATGTACGGTTTGGGTGCTATAAGCCCACAAAAAACACCAATTTCTGCCTTGGGAGCCATCGCGTATGCATCTCTTGACATCAGCACGACTAAGTATTGTATTTGCATTCGCCAGGTGGTGCAGCTGTTATAAGCGAATGATGCTTATTTCTTTTTAAAATTGTAGTATCTAATTTTATGTAATTTTATACTTTCCACTATTAAATAATCCAGTAATCGTAACATGTAAACAAAAAAATAATCTGCATAAAATAATAAAGTTAATAGCACTTACTGCTACGTAAGCTTAGCCTTTTCAATACTGCTAATCAACATACTTTATAGCTGCTACGGTAAGCGGCGAACCACTGCAGACGGACTGCACGACGTCGGAGATGAAATGTTGACATGAGATGAGACGTCACTCGCAAGGGGTTATCATGCTGTCTTCGAGCCTGTATTGCAGTGTGTCCCCAGAGACATTGTGAGACTGTCTACAATCGGCAGCCGGGCCTTCCCGGTCGCTGAACCTCAAGTCTGGAACAATCTAGCTGAACATGTGACTTCTGCTGACTCTCTACGTACCTTCTGCAGCAGACTAAAAACACGCCTAATGCAGCGCTCATATTGTTCACATTGTTGATGTTTGTACTATCCTCATAGTGGTCCTTGTAGCGGTTTATCCACTTGGGCCACTTTAAAAACTGAATTCTTGACTGATTGATTGATTGACAGTTACTGTTTGAAGTATTATGAGTAGTAGTCAGAGATATAAACGAGACCTTAGCTTACGAGACCGAGACGAGACCGAGACATTCGGTTTTTGGTCCCAGGCGAGACTGAGACCAAGACCTTCCTGCAGTACCACGAGACCGAGACGTCTGATTTTTGCCACGAGACAAGACCGAGACCTTGCAAGGCCGAGACCGAGACGTTTTTCGAGACCTTCAACCTTCAGCATTGTGCCAAAACAATGAATGGCGAACCTGCCTCTGTTGATATCACAAGCAGCTCAGTCACTGCAACTGCAACTGCAATGTTCAGCCATTATCATGAAATTTATTCACCACTTAAGCATTAAAACATAACACGACACAAAGCATAACTATATTTATAAAAAACAAAAAAACTAGAATGTGGGCCAATGCCCAATGTGATGGCCGCCAAGCCGACTATCGGTTACGCCCTCTGCGAAGTTCCGTAATTCCATTTCCTGCACCATGCCGCAAAGTTTCGCGGACGCCTGCTGCTGGAGTGCGGTGCAGTAATGCTGCCAATGTAGGAGAATGCAAGACTTCGACGTAACGTGAATTTTGCACCTGGCAAAATTCCGTTTGGGGGCAAGAGCCCCCGAAAATGTATATAGTGTACCAGCCCAGGAGATGGCCAAACATCGTGCAAAGTTCGGTTGGCCTCCGGTGAGTGACGTCGCGGCAGTAACGAGCCAATTGGCGAAACCCGTTGAAACTTGCTGGGGTGCCCCAAACTCCCGAACCGATCTCAGCCGTTAGTGGGCCGGAGTCTGCCATATTCTGAGGACATGTGGAGGAGATATTGCTGCTTAACACTTTATTCTGATTGTCGATACATGCCTTAGTTACGAAAATACAGCCCGACAAATTT
>Ga0209259_1000437_pt1 | contig 12199 bp, 7 predicted proteins | sample WorMetGr2BELIZE1_FD_187417 | JGI IMG/M metagenome (GOLD analysis project Ga0209259, IMG submission 187417) | Marine gutless worms symbiont microbial communities from Max Planck institute for Marine Microbiology, Germany - Inanidrilus... ...
TGAACTAAAATCAACTGATTACATCATTTAGTATGTCGTACAACAGCTGTTGTTAAGGCTGTTTGTTTACATCACTAGGGATCCGTGACCTTTGACCCATGCATGCGCACTGGAATGTGCATTCGGCTTATTGACACCATATAAATAGACAATAAATGGCTTACTTGACAATTTCTCAAATGCCAGTTGAAAATAATATTTAGCTTTCATAAATTAAAGACAGAACTGCAAAAGTAAAAGCCCAGACACCACACTTTTGCTGGTACAATAAATTGTGCAAATAAAATTTAGCCACAATCAACTGTCACAAGCCCTGCCCGCATAGTCCTGTGGCTAGACCGCTTGGGCGCCATGTGCAGTAGAGCGTGATGTGCACTGTATGCAGTTGGTTCGAGGTTCAATTCGAGCCGTGGCCCAGGTAAGGCACGTCCATCTACGTAAAAGTAATTATGTGAAAATAATTCCCACGCACGTGATGATCAGGGAGATAATCCTGGGCAGGCAACAGAGGGTTCGACGGTGTCCTCTATAAAATGTGACCATTGCTGGCACCTTGATTAGCAGCGTCAAAGTGTCAGTCGCGCTGATGTTGGCTGAAGTGATAGACTCGGCTGGGTCCATTGACTGACGTTGAATAACAGGCGCAAGTCAAGTGGGCCTAAGCCAGACAGCAGGCCATGCCTAGAAGGAGCGTGATATAAATACCTGACAAGCTGCTCATGCCTACTCACCCTCCCTCACCCTTCAGTCACGCACACATTCACACACATCATTAACCAGACTCCTCCCCTCCTGGGTTAACGCAATGGGCCTGCTATAAAAAGGCCTCAGCGTATGGGTCCAGAGTAGGCTGGACCCTTGCCTGAAGGATACAATATGATATGATACAACTGTCACAGAAGTTAAGAACTGCGATAAACAAACAGACAGACAACCACTTAACAGCCTGTTTTCCAGAACAACCTGGGTAATCCAGCAACAGAAAGGTACAACCATTCTGGATTTTAATGCAGCAAGAGATGATAGGGTGGCAGTAGCATCAGCTGGACCATATGCAAATCATTTGCACCTCACTCCCGACAGATAACCACAACAGCACCTCACCAACTGATCGATTTTTTGCAGGCCAGATGCTCTTCCTGATAGTAATAATAATAATAATCCAACTTAAAGAGCACCAGAATGTGGAAAGACTTCCGGACAACAGTGTCAAAGCACAGACAAACGGCTTAAACTAGAAATATCAGACTATAATAAGAACGTTAGTTAACATACATTGGTAACAATTAACGTTAAATGGACAAGTACCTGCGGCAAGCTGCGGCGTGACAACACCAGGCTGCGGAACAGACAGCTGTGGAATAACGACGCCTGGTAGTGCGGGCGCCGCCACGGGTGGCGCCAACTGAGGAACCACTACTCCAGGCGGAGCGAAGCCCGTAACCGGCATGGCGGCGGCGGCAGGATTAATCACGCCGGGTAGCGCTGCAAAGCCCGGCGCACCAAGACCAGCACCTAGCTGAGCCTGCATAACAGCAGTAACAATGTTGAGGGATGGTATAATATCACACCAGAGATGTTAATCATCCGTAATGTTAACGCTGACAAAAATCTGACAGTGCAGACAGACATCCACTTAGTGGCCTCTTTTCGAGGACAACCTAGGTAATCCAGCACCAGAAAGGCTAAACCAATCAGGATTTTAATGAAGCAAGAGATGATATCGTGAGTGACGGCATCAGCCGGACCATGTACAAATCACTTGCACCTCGCTGCATACGGATAACCAGCGGTCTAGCACCTACAGCTAGCAGAAAACTGTTACACATTGTCTGGTTGAGCAACTAGGCCGATATGCCTAGCTGCTCATCAGCCAGATGTACAAGCAATGCAGTACAGCTCTGTAAATAATGCACAGCTCTGTAAATAATGCACTGGACCAATAGAATTACAGCAGATCTGCCTTACCATTTCAGCTTCCAATCATTCCGGATCAGCCACAAATTCACACAAGTGAAACTAAACCTAACCCTAATGTAACACTAACCCTAATCCTAACCCTCCTAACCCCACGTTGCCACATGATTGGTCGGTCTGTAGCCGCTTGACGCTATTGGTCGGGTGCAATTATTTGCAGAGCTGTATTGAACTGTTTCTGCCAGACACTCCCACAGACCCTAGTCCCTGCTCTACTTACCGGTGCAATGGCGTCAAGTGCTGTGATCTTGGCAGTCACTGCAGCAGCAGCAACGGCGGCAGCAGTCGGCATCGGCGCCGGAAAACTGGAGACCTGCATCGTGTTGGGTGGACTTACCGCCTACAACGTCAAACCAACGGAAAACTCCCGACGTATTCCAGGTAACACTAGGTCAACTGGTTCACCCTCAGTTTCCCAGATTCATTTAGTGAAAAACAAATCCTGAGGATGGCAGTTGTTTTAGTCATCAGATGCCCCATCTGTCATCCACCAACAGTGTGATAGCACAGAAGAAAACTCCAAAAACTGATCCCAAATGCTGGCCTCATCCTTTCTTCACCTAGCACTGACGGAAGAGTTAGTTAGTTAGCTGGAGTTCAATGTCCCTTTTTCGCACAAATATGGCTACATCAGAGACGATCTCAGGGAAGAGGCATTGGTCTTTTTTACACCTGCTCTCTGACGGCAGTGCCCCATTATCAAATAATCATGTCCACCATCATCGTCCTAATTCACTAACCTCGCTAACTGCACAGAACATCTCCGCCGTCAAGGAGCAGTTGGCAGCAAGACATGATTACCAAATGATTTCGCTGCCAGCGACAAACAATTTTGAAAATACAGCATTTACAAGAACTGCAAGAGTTCATATCCGAGTAAGATTACCATTGCAACATCATGTCATAACATGCAATAAACCACACTTGTAAGTGTCCACTACTCCCATCATTATATCATCAGCATAACAGCTGTTGATGGGTGCTCTTTGGAAGTAAGAATATTTTAAGATACAGATAAGCAAACAGTAACAAAAGCACTGACATGCAATTATAACACAAGTGTTCAAACAACATTCAAAGTCATCAATTCACTCTTACCCAGTCCATGTGTGCTGCTACAACCACATCTGCATCTCTAGATCCCACGGTGCTTTTACTGTTATTTTTATTATTTCCATTACTATTATTGTTAGCCGACCGTTAAGATGGAGGGAGCCGCAGCAGTGAATGCATGCCAAGCCAGGTCAATGTGGGACTGTAAGTAAGACTACTTCAAATGGCACCAAATCATCACAACATGACGTGGTCAATCAACTAACTCCAAAATACACTTTTTTCAGTAGCAGCTCATCTTTGCTCAGTGCTTACACATTTTATACCAATTACCACAGTACGGATGTAACATGGAGAAAACTCACCCTTCCTACACGCAGGTACTGGCCACCGAGGTTGAACAGGTTCATGGAAGCAACTGCGTCATTGGCTGCCTGAGGCGTATCATATTCTATGAATCCGTAACTCCTGTAACGGTCAAGTCAGACATCACAACAGTCACAACTATATGCACATTAACCACATCACCCATTAACACACTAGCAGCCAGAATGGTCTGCTATCGGTACTAGCTATCACTGGCCAATTATATACTCATGTTTACAATGTACCTAAATACTTGGTGACCTCTGATGATACATTTATAAGAAACTTAGCTACTACTATCACCGTTTAACGGCCATTATGCAGGACAAAATGCATTAGCTGGCACCCCCAGTTACGTGTGGCCTGGTGCTGTAATGGTTACGATGCTGGACTCGTGACCCAAAGGGTCGCAGTTCGACTCCCGGCCGTTCCGCCGCTGTCAGGTAACAACCTTAGGCAAGCTGTTCACACACGTGCCGCTGTCACCAAGCAGTATAAATGGGTACCGGTCAAAGGGCGACGATGCCCTACGGCTGGGAAGGTAACCGTAGGTCTGGCATCGCACTGGCCACGCATCACAGACTTCAGTGATTTATCCACCTACAGGCTCAATGACTTATGACAGGGAGATGAGTACACCGCCTACACTCCTCTAGGGAGTATGGCACCCTTTACCCTTATTATTGTTAAAAAACTTCACAGCTAAAAACGGTTTGTAAGGACGACAGTGGCTACATCACACAACTAGAACAGCAAAAATCAAAAAAGGTGATATTACTTAGCAGCACATCGTCACATAGTCAATGTCACATCACGTGTGGGGGTCCCCCTATAACTGGGCCAAAGTTCATCCAAATCGGTTAACCCCTCGCGATTTTTTGGCCAAAAAACGCGAAATCCCATTGGCCCCAATGGTGAACAGCAAAACACTGGAACGGAGTGGGTCCTCCGTCTAACTCCTCCACAACAAAGCAAAAAACACACCAATAAAATGAAAAAAATATACAAAAATCAAACCTAAACCTAAACTTACAGCTGCAGGAACTGCTCATATGTGCGTGCACATCACTGTGCTCTCCGTAGTAGACAAAACAGCACAGAACAGTTCTGATAATTTTCCCTCTTATCCTCCAGACAATCATTGCTCAGACGTTGTCTACTGGACGGGAGGAGATGTAATGTAACGAGACTCAAGAACATGAGAGTGTTTCACTTGCCTGTGCTTACCAGGCCGCAGCATGTCTGGTGCAAGCTTGCAAGAACGTATTTTGCCAAACGCCTCAAATACGCTGCAAATACAACATCATGTCTCAACCACCAAGAGAAACCAGACAAACACAAAAATACACATCATTAACCTCAGCACAAGAAACTGGCCTTAAGTAACAAAGAAGATGAAAAAACACACACAATAGCCAAATCTAAGGTTCGTTTTTCAACACCTACCAGAACCTAACAGGGCGTGTCTGGTAGGTGTTTGGTAGTCATATGACCTGGTATACCGAAAGCTACAGGAATCTGACTCTGGTAGCTTTTGGTAGGTGTCTGGTATACCAGGTCACATATATCATTCCATATAAGGAAAGTAGGGGGTCTAACGTAACAGCATAAACACCTACCAGACACGCCCTGTTAGGTTTTGGTAGGTCTTGAAAGTCAAGTGTAAGAACAGCTCATGTGTGCATATCAATGTGCACAACTGCGGTCTACTGTTACACAGGGTGACCACTGTTTTTCAACAATGATTTTCCATGACTTTTCCATGACCAAAAAATGAATTTCCATGACCTATCAGCACAGCATATTTTTTTCGAAATAAACGATACACGATTTATGAATGCTTACCAGAATAAAAATATATTTCCAGTTGCTCGCCAGTCAGTCAGTAAGTAAAACCAATGAAACTACAAACAGGATGATATTTACAGAAACAAAAATTCTAGTGCATTTTTACAAAAAAAAATCCCAGGACATCATCATGATTTTCCATGACTTTCCATGACCTTGGCTGTTTTCCATGACTTTCCAGGCCTGGAAAATGGTCTTACTAAATTCCACGACTTACCAGGAAGAGTGCTCACCGTGGTTACAATACAGCAGAGAACACTTGTGACATTCTTCTCTCTTATCCTCCAATCATCACTGCTCAGATGTTGTCCACTGATGAACGGTGTGGTGGTTTGCAAATGTGTATGCAATTACTATCATCATCACTAACAGTCACTTTAATCTTTCCTTTATCATTAACGACAATACTAACATCATCGTCACACACAAACACACACACACACCTTTTTTCCGGGACCACCCGCATAAGCCGGTGCCAAAAGAAATCTTTTGGAATTTTATGGTGCAAGGGAAGATAACAGAGGCAGACACACTGACCATCTGGCTAGGCGCCGCTCCATCCGAACTAATCAGCGGTCCACCGCCACCATCCCCCATTTTTATGCCGGACGCCTTCCTGTCGCAACCCTCCCACTTTATCCTGGCTTCGGCAGGCACCAAATATGCTGGCTTGCATACCCAGTGGCATGGTTTAACATCATCGTCGAACTCATTATGATATCATCATTACCACTATAAATAACTATCAATCATGCTATCATCACTGCTGAAACCTCAATCATCAATATTCACTTCACCTTTGCAGGTCGTTCTCATTCAGGTCTGGATGAACGGACGCAACGTAGACTCTGTTGTACGGCCGCGCTTCCTCCATCAAGCGCTCGATGATCGGCTGAATCTGTGGCATGTTGCTCGATCGACCCATCTACGACATTCAACACCACACCAACAGTTCTAAAATCTTACCATCTCCACACACCCGCTATACTCGTTCTGCTGTTTATGACTGTCTATAACAACAGCTTGTTTGTAACCACCATGTCCCCCGAGTGAATATCAGCATTCAGCAGTAAAGGACTGACAAATCTGGGAAATGGTCCAGATCGGCTGCAGAGGGACCGCGCAACGCCTTTTTGAAAATTTCAAAAAATTCTCAATAATCACAGAACTCATGAAAATATATATGGTCTGCCCTATTACATAGGGCGACCATAAATAAAGCAATTAAAAAAATATCCTGCTATCTAATACATTGCCAAAGCACTGAAGGTAACACTACAGACAGGTTAAGTTTATAAAAACGTGGTATTCTGTCACTATTATTGGCCAATATCTCAGCAACCATTTGTCACTTACGTTAATTCAGTACATCTACCAGCAAGCTCTTATTATGCTGGTGTATTTCAATACGAGATTTGTGTTTCTGAGAAATGAGTAAGAACTAGAATGTGGGCCAACTCCCATTATGATGGTCGCCCTGCCGAATATAGGTGACGCCCTCTGTTCAATGCCGCAAAGTTTGGCTGATGCCCACTACTAGATGCCGCGCAGTAACGTTGCCAAGACACGAAAGCCGTTGAAATTTGCAGGGGTGCCCCAAACTCACCAACGGATCTCAGGCCGAAGTTCACCATATTATGAGGACATGTGGAGTAGGTATCGGTGTTTAACAAGTTTTTTCCGATTGTTGATACATGCCTCAGCTGCGAAGATACAGCCCGACAAAGTTGTGCGATGGTGCCAAAATGGTGATTTTTTGCGTCCTGTATTTTCAGCGAGCCACGTGCAGCACATTTCAGATGTGCATTCTAAATTCGCACTAAGGCCACACCATGTGTGGAAGCATGGTAGACATCCAATGTCCGACCCCCTGAGATTAGGCGAGGAAAAAAAGAAAGAAAGAAGATAGAAATCACGGGGCAAAAATATAATGGTCTGCCCTATTACATAGGGCGACCATAATAAACAATGCATCAGAAGGGTGGAAGGGGCCCTACAGCAGCAAAAAGATAGGCCCTGAGGAATCAGCCATCCACAGGCTGGCTTAAGTTGACGTGGCCACACAGCATTCATCACCATTACAGCTGCTGTCAGCAGACAGGCTGTCTAACCACACGGTATGTGACCTCCACACCCTTGCACAGAAAATGAGAAGCAAAGGGGGGAAAGAGGAGGGACAGCATGCAGCATAATATTCCCCTCCTAGATGGGTCTAGGGGCAAGGCCCATAGTAGAGACCTTATTTCTGTATCATTGACACAAAAGGGTCAATAATGCAGTGCAAGAACTTCACAAGAACGCTATCAAAATCTCAGTCCAATGCAAAGACAAGACATGGAGTCCAGCACCGACCTTAATAGTGCGACCGCCAAGCATGACATTGTTCATCTGTTCAAGTGCCAACGATGCTGCTTCGGGTAGGTCATATTCGACGAATGCAAAACCCTTGTGCTTGTTGGCAATGGCGTCCCATGACAAGCTGACGTTCTTGATGGGCCCGAATGGCTGGAATGCCTGTTTCACGGTGTCTTCACGGACATCGAAACTTATACCACCGACGTACACACTGTTGACACATTAACACATTCAGCTCTTTGACTGATCTTCTCTTCCAAGCTTTAACCGCGTTTCCTTCGTGCTGATAAATGCAAAACGAGAACTGCAACTTATGTGACCTGGAAACCAGCTGCAACATGTTTCAATTAATTGTTATAACTATTATTTTTTCCGCTGATTGATTGCTAAAGTTACCAAATTAATTACACACACGCACACCTCCATTTCATGGCCGTTTTCAAGGTAAACTCAGGTCAGCCACTCCCCCAGGATCCTTTTCTTCCACTAGTTCTGGCAGAGGACCTTTGGGGATTAGGCCCTACTGGAACGATGTTTTTACAGGCCGGATGTCCTTCCTGTGTTTATATGAAAACTTTACGTTATGCCTGACCACTTACCACTTATTGCTGTTTTACGTTCACTCATAACTGATCTCCTTTTCCAAGCTACTCACGGGTGGGCTCAGCCTCAAAAAAGAACCACCACCAACACATCCATTTTAATCAGCGTTACCACTCTACAGACAGAAAAAAACCCGACTTTTCCAGATGAAATTGCAGACAACACGTCAAACAAATGCACACTTATTAATACAAAAACTGCTTGTTACGAAGTTTCGGTCGTGTTTCAGCAACTGGCTAAAGTCAACTCAAAATGCTGAACATCAGATATGCAAAAGAATTAAAGTACGAATACAGTACAGGTAATTTACATGATGATCTGAGCATGTGTCCGTGCACATCACACGTATTATGCAAGTTCATCTGTTAACAAGTCTTGTTACTTTGCAGATTTCCCTGACTATACAATTTCCCCAACCTTTCCCGGACTTTTCCCTTACTTTATACCTTTTCCCTGACCTTTGCAAAATTCCATGACATTTCCAGGTTTCCAGAAATTCCAGAAAAGTGATAACCCTGTTTAATGACCATTTTCCAGGTGAAGCTTTGATGGCCTGTTCCCCTTAGTTTTCTTCCTCCATTCATTCCAGACCAGAACCTCTGGACATGAGTGGCACAGGCTGTTAGCTGTTAGACATCCTTCCCATCATACAACCAACAGTGTCAACGCAGTAAAACTCAAATCACTAAAGCGGCTCTTACTAATGAAACAAAACAACGCAAAAAAATCCAAACCAAAGCCAAAACAAAACAAATTTTTTTGTTTTGGGTTTGTTTCAGTGCTTCGTAAATGTGAAACAAAACACTGAAACAAAACAGAAGTAGGTGTGGCTTATCTGTCAATCAAAGTTTAACTTCGCTCAGCGACACTGCTATCTCGTCAACATTACGTAATATGCAGACTGCATATATCAACAGCGACGCACCACATTTATCACGTTTATTTATTCGCCTTTAATGCAGGTGTGGATATATGTGACAAAGCTCTCAAATCTGGTCATATTAAGTTACGTTGTTTCATCCAAGAAATCTATTAAGACATCTTATTATTACAGTGTTGCAAGCTTCAGCAGAAATTCCGTGCTGCCTAGTTTACTGATCTCCACATAAACGATAGATGCGCCATCTATCGCGGCTGAAGCTTACGCTGAACAAACAAGCATCCATTACGATGCGTGGAAAGTGTTTAATCAATATTTAGTATAATGTAATGCATGTGTGGTCGTCGGTGATTGGCTGAGACCTCTGAAACTGTTTTGGGATTTGCATATTTTTCGACATATGAATAAATATGTTAATGAGCCTGAAACAACTCTGAAACAACTCCAAAACGTTTTAGAATTGTTTCAGTGTTTTGTTTCACATGTAAGAGCGCCTGAAACAAAACAATGTTTTGGATTTGTTTTGGAATTGTTTTGTTTCAGTTGTAAGAGCCGCTTAATCCCAACCACTGCATTTCAATCGCTTCTTGATTCACCAACTCGTAAAGTAAGAGACTCAAATGCTTTGTGCCAATTCTCCGACACAGGTACTCAATCACAGTGTACTCATACAGAGTTACTCCAGGTCCAAAAAAGAGAACCAACACAATCACTACCATCTACTCTATACTAACAGCATTTCCAGGTGTCACATAAAGCTATATTATCCACTTCTCACTTTTCTTCCTGTCCTTGTTCTGGAATCTTTGGAGATAAGTGGAATAGTTTTTAACTTACAGGCCAGAGGATCTGGACTCATCTAATACAGTTTCTTGGGCCCAACCTGAGTCCAAATCCCAAATGCTATCTCCACCGGTTCAGCTGTTTTTGCAGGGCTCATAATCATTACAGACAGGCAGACCAACAGACCACTCTACTCATGTGTAGCAATAGGCCACATATACCAGTGCTATATGCACCATAACCGTTTTACGGCCCTCTTTCCGGGATCACCCGGGTGAGCCAGTGATAGAAAAGAACTTCTGCACTTTACGGTGCAAGGGAAGATTAACAGAGGCAGACACACCCACCATCTGGCCGGGCGCCACTCCATCCGGACTAAGCAGTGCCCACCAACACCATCCCCCATTTTTTTACAGACCAGATGCCCGTCCTGCCGCCCAACCAACAGTGTCAAAGCAATGAAGGCAACCAGCGCATTCAGATTAGGCAGAAGATGCTAGAGTTCTCCTCATCGGTGTTAACTGCACCGTCTCCGTACCAGTGCTATGTGCAATGCAGCCAAAAAATAATAATAATAATATACAAAATCACACAATATTAGTAACAAAAATGTAATCAAACAGCAGTGTTATGTACATGCTGTATCACTTACGTGCCAAGTTTAGTCCATACTTGTTCTGTAATCTGCATACTGAAAACATACCACAAACATCTAATTGTTGTAGTCACAATGGAGCACACATTAACCAAATTCAGCTTAAGTTTTAAATTTTAAAGTCGATCGACCTGTAAGTCAACATATTACACATCCCACCTGACTGCCACTTGATCGGGAACAGAATATTTGGGGATATGTGGCACAGGTTACCTGCTAGAGGCCAGATGCCTTTTCTTTTCAACCATCCAACAGCATCAAAGCACTGGCAAACAACTCAAAGCACCAAAGCCAACCAGGAAAATGACCATCACCAGACTCCTGACGAAATGGTCGTTGCACCCTTTATGTCGGCTCGGCTCTCCAATGTACATAACTACTGTACAACAATGTGTCAAGCAACTATACTGCAGCTCCAGAAATAATCTCCTGCAAGCACCACAATGGTGCAATACACGAACATCTAGAGTTCATTGTTAATACAACTACAAACAACTTTACGGATATAAGTAATTACTGAAAACTAGACGAGTTTTCTACAGAAAGATTCAAAAAGCAAATCAACAATCCAGCCTCTAATTCAACACAACTGTCACTATAACAACAAGATGAGAGCTGCTGGCACACCTTCCCATTACGGTGTAGGGCCTCTGAATTGCCGACTGCATCTGTGCCATCTAAAACACAAATGAGACCGACTTTCAAACCTAAGCAATCAGGTAAACCAAGTGCAACGCATATCTTACCGATGCACAACAACAAAGATAACAACAAACTGTACAGTGTATGCGTATCAACTGTCTAACCGATAAGATTGTCATACGTGCAAAGATGAACATGATGCACAAAATATGAACAACGAACGAACAAACAAACAAAGAAGCCCGTTGGTTTTTACGGCCCGATTGCGACCCCAGTTCCGAATGTCCCCAGTTCGCAGATCTGTGGTTAGAATCCGCGGAATGATGCGGGTGCAACATTTCTGGATCCGCACATCTGTGTCGTCAACTGCCGCTGCATGCTGCCACGCCGCCAGTACTGCCGCTGCATGCTATGATTGGCGGGAGGTTGCCGGAATGGCAAACTTCAAAATGTATCTCCTCTGTCAGTTTTGTAATTGTTCGAATCGAGTCGGAATTTTTTTTACGATACACAGGAGACACAGACGCAAAAAAAGATGGACCAGAATTTTGAAATTCGAATTCTGTGATTTTCGAGAATTTTTTTAATTTTCACAAAAGGCGTCGCGTGGTAACTCTGCAGCAGATCTGGACCATTATGGTCGCGGCCAAACTAGATTACAGTAGGGTCCTTGTGACCAAGTTTCGTCAAACAAGATCAAAGTTGAAGGGTAGAAGTGCCAGTCAGAGACACACAGACACACACACACACAAACAGACAGACAAACTCGGCTGAAAATAAGGGCCCTTCAGGTTTGCAATCGGGCCAACAGCAGCGGCCCAGTTAAGAAATGGGAGGATTTTGCTGGAGCAAAGTTGAATGCCTGTGCAATCTAAATCAGACTGTGTGTCCACATTTACAGATTACTGAAGAAGAGCAACTCAAAAAAGAGCTGTTTGGACAATACCTGCTGCTGGTGAACAAGGGTCTGTTTCAGCAGAACGCTGCGGATACTCTGCTCCATGGCGTATTTCTTAGCTTTGGCAACGGCTTCTTGC